>ERZ795043.28-NODE-28-length-241239-cov-17.247102_pt1 | contig 241239 bp, 211 predicted proteins | sample MGYA00375127_ERZ795043 | MGnify/ENA primary metagenome ERZ795043 (study PRJEB30172, sample SAMN05518447) | compost metagenome | isolation source: Feedstock adapted compost from Newby Island compost facility, Milpitas, CA | place: USA:Newby Island compost...
GTTCCTTCAGGATGCTTTCCCATATCAATGACAGAAGGTCCTTTTCCGTCTTCATTCCATGCCCCTTCCACTTGATAAGCTGATGTGGATGCTCCCCATAAAAAGTCTTTTGGAAATGGTTTTAACTTTAAGTGATTCATAATAAATCCTCCCTTGTTTTTATTTGAATTATTATCTAAATTTATATAACCTGACTCTTAATTTTGGAACTAACTTATTTAAATATAATTAACAAGATTACTCTCACACAAATTGTCTAATTAAAAGATATATAAGTAAGCAATTAAAAATTATATTTAGTGTTTTTTCTCCTGCTTTTTTATTTAAGTAAGTCCCTATTTTGGCTCCTATTATTGCTCCAGGTATCATAAATATAGCCAAAGATAAGTTTTTATTCCCAGCAAAAATATTTGACAGTACACTGAACAAAGCAGTAATCATTGTAATATAGATCGAAGTTGCAGATACCGTCTTTCCCTGAAACCCAAAGAATGACAATAGTAAAGGTACTGTAATAGGACCTCCTCCAATACCAAATAGACCTGATAATATTCCTATAAATAATCCCAAAAAAACTTTTGATACATTTCCCAAATTTATATTTGGTAACCTATTTTTCAAAAACATAAGAATTAAAAGCAAAATTAATAAAAATGCAAATAAAATGTTAAACATTTTTGTAGAAATCCTATAATTCAAGAAAACACCCAGATAGGATCCTGGAATACTACCCATAGCAACAAAAAGAGCAGTCTTAATGTCCCCCTGCTTTCTTCTAATGTAAATAAATGACGAAATAGCAGCCATTGTAAATACAGTTAAAGAAGAGTTAGCAGAAACAAGCTCTTTCGTTATACCTGCTGATAAAAGAGCTGGTACGATTATTATACCGCCACCAATACCTAATAAACTTCCTACAGAACTTGCTATTAATGCTATAGTAAAATATATAATATTATTATTCATCGCTATTTTACCATCTCCATCTGAAATTAACATTATCGACTCATTATTTCAGCTATTTCATAAAATCTTGGAAGTGAATATTCATAAAATTTTTTATATGATGAACAAAAGTAATTTTTTTCAAGTGTTCCGCCTATTATTGGTTCATAATGTCTTCTACACCCACCTCTGCAAACATAAAAAAATTCACACTGATTGCACAACTTAAAAATCTGCTCTGAAGTTTCCACAAATTTAATGGCTTTTTCGCTGTGAAGTATAGTTTGTAAATCATCATTTAAAATGTTTCCCATTCTCCACTCGTCAAGTACATAAAAATCACAAGGATAAACTGAACCGTCAGCTTCAATAACTACATTTGCTGAACAGTATCCTTTCATATCGCATGACTCCGGTTCATATCCCAGCAATATCTGTAGAATATTATCAAACATTCTGATGCTTATTCTTCTTCCATTTATAAAATCTCTATACCATAAGTCAAATAACTTTTTTAAAAAATCTCCATAAACATCTGGAGTTAAAGAATAAGGTTTTTTTCCTGGATTTGTGCCGAATTCATCTAAACATGGGATAAATTGCAAATATCGAAATCCATTTTTTGAATAGTAGTTATAAATTTTTTCTATATGACGAGCTACCGATTTGGTAACAACACATAAAATATTATATTCTACATTATATTCATTAAATAACTTAACTGTTTTTTCTACCATGTTATAGCTTCCTACACCTCTAAAATCAACTCGGTTTATATTGTGAATATCTCTTGGTCCATCTAAAGAAAGGCCTACTAAAAAGTTATTCTGAGATAAAAATTGAGCCCATTCTTCATTTATTACCACTCCGTTTGTTTGGAGAGCATTATTAACCTTTATTTTTTTTATGTTATATTTTTGTTGAAGTTCAATTACCCTTCTATAAAAATCAATCCCTGCCAAAGTCGGCTCTCCACCCTGAAAGGCAAAGCTAACAAAACGCTCCCCAAATTCAAAAACTTTCTTTACTAAAATTTCTATTGTATCATGGGACATAATTCCATAATTCTTTATATTTCTATTTTCAATGACATCATAATAAAAACAATATTTGCAAAGTAAGTTACAGCTGCATGAAGCTGGCTTTACTAATACATTTACTGGAGGCATTTTTATCACCCATTCTGATTAAAACAGAAAAGCTGAAGTATCACAGCTTAAGTCTATTAATTCCAGAAAGGGATTTGTACTCTATCTGTATTCTTTGTTCTACACGTAACAATTATCAATTGTTACGCCTCCTGAAGTTATAACATACTTAGAAACATTGCTACCCACAACTACTCAGATGGAGTACTTCCCTTCCGAAATACCGTTAATGTCGATTGAATAATAAATTATTCAATCATTGGCTTAATGAACTTTTATTCGATAATTTCCTATATTATATCCTCTTCTAAAATCTTTTATCCCTTGTGTTGGGAACATAATCAGTAGTTTCCATAAAAAATCTTAGCAATCTTTCTTTCATTTCCAATATTAATTCAGCATACCTTTTATCTCCAATCAGGTTGTAGAGCTCATCCGGATCATTTTTTAAATCATATAGTTCCGATTGCTCATAAAGCCTTTCAATATATTTGAAATCACCCATACGTATCATTACAGCCTTTGTATGCTCCGGTCCTTCGCTATATTGTGTACTCAATCTAGGCCAATATAGTGATTCAGGTCCATGTCCAATTTCCATAGCTTGTATTTCCCCGTGAATTCTACCTCCCTCGCAGAAAACAGCATCCTTATGTTCCTCATCACCTTTAAGAACGTGAACAAGGGATTTACCAAATTGAGTATAATCCAATTCGAATCCTGCCATATCAGCTATTGTAGCAGGTAAATCCACCAATTCAACTAAAGCTTCACTTATTCTCGGTTTAACTTTGATGCTCTTATTTGGCTTTATAATAAGGGGAATATTTGTTAATGAATCTTCAAATGTATTTTGGCTTTTTTCAACAATGCCATAGTCACCTGTATAATCTCCGTGGTCACTAAATACGAATATTGATGTATCATCATACAAATTTTTATCCTTTAAAGCTTTTACAATAAGGCCAAATTGGTAATCTAATCTAGACACCATTGCATAATAAGTTGCTCTTAATTCCTTAAAGCGCTCAATACCCCAATTCTGAAGCTTTTGTTTCTCATAAATTCCTTTTAACATACTAGCTTTTTTTGACCAATCCTTTGGTACAGGTCTTATGTCTCCTATTTTACTTCTATCTATAGAACTAAACCAAGGGTCTTCACAAGCATATGGAGGATGTGGGAAGCTTAATGAAACATAAATACAAAATGGTATATCACTATTTTCTGAATAGTTATTTATAAAGCTTAGTACTTTATTTACACAATTCCAATCAGTCTTACCATATTGATTACTTTCTTTTATTTTTCCTGCATAGAATGAGTAATAATTATCTCCATCAGCTGGGCCTCTAAAGCTTTTTTCCCATTCTTTATGAGCTGCTATAGGGTTATCGTTGCCTGCCTCATATCCCGAATAATATTCATGACAGTATTCGCTTAAATCCCTGTCAGCTGGTATAACATCATTTCTTCCGACCCACAATACATAATACCCATGATTTTTAAGGATTTTCAGTAGCATAGGATCATCTTTTTCCAAAAGAAAATGCATGGTTCTATGGCCTCTTACGTGTGGATACCAACCTGTTAAAAAGCTGCAACGACTTGGCACACATACAGGATTTTGGCAGTAGGCATTATCAAACGACACTCCATCTTCCTGATATATTTTGTCAAAGTTAGGGGTTATAGCAGCTCTATTACCCAAGTGCCCTAAAGAATCTGCACGCATTTGATCAGCTATAAAAACAATGAAATTTGTTCTCTTATTCATATTTCTTAAAGGCTCCCTTCTTCGCTCATGAGAGTTATAGTTTTGATTTTGCTTCAATTTCCTTTTTTAGTAAAGCATTATCATAAGACTTTACAAATGGCATATATGCAAATATATCTATAATTATCAGTATTAACCATAAAATAACTGCTTTCCAGTCCATTGTCCCTAAAAAAGCCGCAATTGGTCCTGGAATAGTTAATGGTAGACTTACATATATTTTCCCAACCAAATTTAACGCGGTAGCAAGATATGTTATAACCGCATTTACAATTGGAACAAACAGTAATGGAACAAAAAGATATGGATTCATAATAATTGGTGTGCCAAAAACAAACGGTTCACTTATTCCAAAAAATACAGGAATTATACCTATTTTTGATACCGACTTTAACTGTGCTGATTTCGCAACTATTAAAATAGCAATGGCTAATCCTAATGCAGCACCTGAACCACCTATATTAACAAAAGTATTGAAAAACCCACCTGCGAATATGTGAGGTAATGGCTTCCCTAATGCCATAGCTTGAGCATTTTCAGCAAAATTTAAAGTTATAAATGGCGTAATAACACTATGCACGACTGCACCACCATGAATGCCAAAAAACCACAAGATATTTGTTAATAAAGCTACTAAGATTATAGCTCCTATACTGTCTACTCCGTTTATTGCAGGTGCAAGTAATTTCATAATTGCTTGAGGCATATTCATACCGGTTAATTTAATTATGATTTGATTTACAATCATGAACAATAGTACATTCACGATAACAGGAATTAAAGATTCAAATGGGGCCGCTACCATTGGTGGTACGCTCTCAGGCATTTTTATTTTAATATTTTTCTTTATTAGAAATCTCGAAATTTCAACTGTTAAAAGACCTATAACAATAGCTGTAAAAATGCCTTTACCGCCTAAATAATCTGTAGATAAAAATAATGCAGTTGGCTTACTTTTGTCTATAACTGTTGCTGGTGCAACAACAACAAGAAATGTCAGCAAGGCCGAAATACTTTCTGATAGCGGATTCATATCGTAACTTATAGCCAAACTATAAGCTATAGCGACAACCGCAAATAAGCCTAATAAGCCTATTGTCATATTATATGGTATCATTAATATTTGAGCGTTTATAGTTGCCCATTCTTTCCAGACAAGTAAAAAATTATTAAAAATATTTGTTGCTTTAACAATTTTTGGGTCAACAGGAGGTTGAGCCAAAATTAGCGCAAATCCTCCAAGAATGGTCAATGGTATTGTAAACATAAGACCATCTTTAACTGCTGCTACATGCCTTTGACTACCAATTTTACTTGCAATAGGTGCTACCTTTGATTGTAATAAAGACTGGACTTTTTGAAGATAAGTCTTTGACTTAAACATGTTTTTTCCTCCTCATATAATCGTTTTTAAAGACAATATCTCTGTTAATTTTTTAAAATTTTTATAAAGTATAATTAGAAAATTATCTTCTTTTTCTTATACCATAATTTGAAACTTATATATTGCTTTACATTTTAAATTATCGAACAACTAAGAATACATGGTATATACGCAATATCTTTTATCTTATGGATTTGTTTTCATCTGTCAAATTAAAAATCAGTTTAAAACCCCATATTTTTCTTAGATTATGTTTTCTGATAACATATTTAATGCTAAAATAAAATTAATATAATACAGTTCCATTATAGCCCTAACGCATTTTTCAAAACTTTTTCTCCATTCATCATTCCATAGTCTATACTGTCTATTACTTCCACTTTTATTCCTTTAGGTTCGTACGTTTGTTTATACTTATTTAGCAGAAAACCCACCTGTGGTCCTAAAAGCAAGATGTCTGTATCGTTTTCGTACTGCTTAAATTTGCTCTCTGAAGTTGCCCTTATCTCAACCTCCTCTCCTAACTTTTTTGCTGCTTCCTTCATCTTTGTAACCATTAAGCTTGTAGACATTCCGGCTGCACAAATTAAAGTTATTTTTTTCATTCTACTGCCTCCTCATTTTTAGATAATGTGTTTTCCTATTAATATATAATGCAATTATCGTGCCAAAACACTTTCAAGCTTTAACTGCTTTTCGTACATGTCAATAAATTCTTGGGCTAAATCTTTTACAGTTATTGCATTCATAAGGTGGTCTTGAGCATGTACCATAAGAAGCGTAACTTCCTTCCTATTTCCGGCTGCTTCATCTTGAATAAGTTTTGTTTGCACGTCATGAGCTTTATCCAACTCCTCACATGCTTTATCAATCTCCTTTCTCGCCTCTTTAATATTGCCAGATTTCGCATACTGAATGGCAGTCATCGCATGTGACCTAGCATTACCACCATTTACAATAATTTTCATTACTATTTCTTCGTATTCCATTTGCAACGTCCTTTCTTATCATGATTATTGTTGTGTTTTCATTATATTAAATATGCAAATATCGTGCCAAAACACATTGTATAAAAAAATGCGGCAAAATGCCGCATTAAGTCAATGTATTATTTAAGTATTATTTTGTAGTTGAAAAAAGTCATGATGTAGCAAATCTCATCATCTGAAATATTTATATCGTATTTTTTATTTAAAATCTCACATGACTTTTTAACTATTCTATAAAGTTCACGGTTTTCCGAAATATATTTTTCCCTATCAACAAATTCATCAACAGATCCGCCACCTTTTAATCTATCTATCATACAAGCAACATGCAGGGCTATTCCAATCAAAGCGTTTGTATTAATTTTTGTATTCAGTTCACTTTCAATGGCGCTTATAAATTTTCTTATATCTTGTAGAACACTTTTACTGCTGATATTTTTCAACTGATTTTCTAATGTATCTCCCATCTTTAAATAAGTATTTTCGATATCTATAAGCCTCTGTATAGGCTTTATGGCCTCTAAACTTAATACTTCGTGCAATCCATACTGAGGTATGCTTGTATCTATTTTAAATGAGCTTACTATGCATAAAATTTTGTTTTCTCTTTCAATATTTCTCAATCTCGTATGAATGCTTTCTGTCCCCACAAGATTTATAGGAACAATTTCAAATATATTGCTGTCGTATTTAAGATGCTTATCAAGAATATTTTTTACAGCAACAGCGCTTCCTTCTCCAGTTGTACATACAGTTACAATAGAGATTTTCCCTTTCATTTCATTGTCTAAATCAGCCTGCCGCTCAATCTCTAAAAATGTATTGACATTCAAAGTTTCATCATATACTTCCTCTAGAGAATACCCCATCATTGCCTTTCTTGTGGCCTCTATGACATGCAGTGTACTTACAAGCGGAATTGTTTTTGTCCTTATTCCAAATTCTTTTTCAATTTCTTCCCCAAAAGTTGTAAGAGACCCCATGTCCACTAAAAATAAGATATCAGATTTTATCCCAGCATTTTTAAGATATGCCTTCAACCTTGAAATAACCTGCTGAGGCTTTTCATCAAGGGGAGCATTAATGCCTATAGCATATTTCGTTCCTAAAAGGTTATTGGCAGTTTCCACCATAGAACTAGCTGTAGCAGTACCATGTGCAATTACGATTACTTTTACATCTTTCTTCTTTTGCTCTTTTACAACTCTACCGTCGTAGGCAAAAAGCATAGCAAGAAAGCCAGCTTCATCGATAGGCATAGAAACATCCAATACTCGCTCTATTATTTTCAGGCAATCAAGGGCTGTATTAAATTCTTCACTATGTTCAGTTCTAATTCTATTTAGCTGGGGATTCACGATCTTTCTATTTCGCTTAATTCGCTCAACCGCATTGTATATGTGTACCGCCATTCCACAGTAAAGTTCTTTGCTTAATTCTTTTTTCAGCCTCTTTTCAGCATATTTTATAATCTCTTCTACCGTTTGGACGATTTCAATGCCAACGACATTTTCGATGTCAGAAACGTCAATAATCTTATTGACTTTGTGAAAATACTTTTCAAAGTAATCATTTATATCTTTCTCCATCTCTTTATCAAGTTCTTCACCTGTAAGTCCCATGCTTTTAAGCTCATGCATCCTAGAATCTATCATTTCATAAATATTATCTTTGCTGCTATCTTTCTCAAACAAGATGTTCTCTTCATTTTTGTCAAATACGTAGTACCTTTTATTTATCTCTAAAAACTTATTCCAAAGTTGACGGTGTTCCGTTTCCATATAAAGGCCATTTCTTATATACTGCGGCAAATCAATGCTATTTATTTTTATTTCTTCTTTTTTATTTGAAACAAAATCTGCGTAAGCTTTTGCACACGCAAGCTGAATATCCGTTTTCAACTGCCCAATGTTATTTGGACAGTTATAGCTTAGAAAAGCTTTCATTGAATTTACCGACACAATAATTTGCCTACCGAGTTTATTCGATTCTTCCCTTATAAATTGGCAGATAAGGTTGAATCTCTCATCAATGCTTCTCTCTCGAAGACTTGGCAGACGTATGATCATCGGAATTCTTCTTGTAAATGTCTTAAGAAGGATAGAATCCGGATTCTCTGTAGTAGCAGAAATTATCAATACATTGGATTTTCTCTCTAAATCGGTTTCACCAAGCCTTCTAAATATACCCTTATCCATAAAGGTAAAAAACATTTCCTGCCCCTCTGGTGGAAGCCTATGAACCTCATCTAGGAAAAGTATTCCTCCATCAGCTTTTTCTATAAGTCCCGCTTTATCATAATCCGCCCCTGTATAAGCACCCTTTTTAGAACCAAACAACTGGCTTACAAGAAGCTGTGGATTATTGGCATAATCTGCGCAGTTAAAAACTATAAACGGAGAATTTTCATCCATTCTATTCATTTCAATTGCATATTTGTGTATGAGTTCTGCAAACATTGATTTTCCAACGCCTGTCTCTCCCAATATTAATATGTGCATTCCATTGGGAGGATACAGTATCGCTGCTTTAGCCTGCTCCACTGCAGAAAATAGACTTGGATTTTTTTCTAAAAATTTATCAAGAGAAGTTTCTTCTCTTTTATTTGAAATTTCCTCAACATATCTAAAAAGTACCGGCTTTGTACCTACTTTAACTGCTTTTCCTTCATCACATAGTCTATTTAAATCGCTACTGACATTAGCTCTGCTAAGCCCAAGAGAGTCAGCTATATCAGAAGCACTTACGCCTATTCCTCTATCCAGTTCTTTTAGTTTCTGATAAACAATATCGATTCTCTTCAAAGTTACCACCTCAAGTAAAACAATATAACATAAATCAATTTTAAATCAAATTACGCACAATATTCTCTTTTATTTATTATACATTAACTAAATCTTAATATAAATGAAAAACTTTGCACTTGCTTATTTATTTTTTGCATAAAAAAGAGGCGGCTTTAAAGGCCACCTTTGCAATCCCAAACATCTTTCTTCCATCCCTCGTCAATAATCCCATATCTAATTATTATATTGTTGCAGTATTATTTTTGAAAAGACTATCAAATCATTTAAGCCATTTTCAATCAAATCCTGGACAACTTTCAAATCTATCAATTGATAATTATGCACAGCGATGTTTCTAAAACCAACCATGGATTTTAATTTTTTCTCTAACACATCATCTATGACACCATTCTTACGAAGCAGTTCAAATATATCTCTACTATTTTGAGGAATGTGTAATTTCAGTTTTATTAATTACAACATCACTCACTGTAAATCCGGCCCCTTTTTAATATTTTATCAATTATTTCAGCTCTTTCCTCATTTAATTTCGCATAATCTTTCAATGCATACATTTCGAAATTCATTCGCCTTAAATCATCATTACAATAAATTATTTTTTTCGTTCCTACCACCTGAGCTTTGAATACAGTTGATGCTTTTCGCAAATCTATTAAATCCACATCCCGTTTTAGTAAATCCGCTAATTCCTGCGAAATCATAAATAAATCATAACCGCTAATATCTTTATCGCTTAAATACGCAATATCAATATCACTATCGCTTCTAAATATACCATTTACAGCCGAACCAAACAGATATATTACATACGGCTCTACTTTATTTATAAGAAAATTCTTTATTACATCGACTTGTTCATCGTTAATATTCATCGTCATCACCACCATTCATTATGATACATATGATATTAATCAAAAAACGATTGTATAAAAAGACCTTAACTTTTCTTGATAAAATCTTTCAAGATTATTATGCCATATTGTTCTATCGCATACAATAGAAATTCATATCCAACCTTAAAAAGATGAAAATTTTCTTTCAAACCTTTTGCTATTTAGTTTTTATTAACAATTGCAAAAATAATTTCGCGTTAATATTAAATAATAGCATTAAAAAATCTCCCCTCTTTTCAGATGGAGAGATTTTTAATCATATATTCATTTGAACATCGTCACAAATGACTTAAATAACGTTCTTACATCATACTGATATTGATTTATTGGTTCCACTGGTCTAGTTATTCCGAAAAGTTTATATACAGCAATTCTTGCAGATCTAACCGAATATTCCTCCGTGAATACTACGTCATCAGGTATTTCACAAAATTGTCCAATAAATGCTAAATTAGTTGAGCCTTCCGGTACAACTTGAGGCCTATCTCCTATCGACCTTGGCATAAATTGTGCTGTAATAAATGGCATCATGCATGGAATGCAATTTGCCGATTTTATTATATCATCCATTTCTTTTTCAAATTTTAAATGATGCAAAAGTTCAATTAATATTTCTTCTCCTGTACATTCTGACATTTTCTTTTTAACATAATTACCCGGATTATCAGGATATAATCCATACCCCCAAAATACTTTCACATTATCAGGCTGATTTCTAAAGTGTGGTTGATGTGCCAAAACAATTGACATAAACCAATTAGAATCCTTAAATGTAACAAGAGCGCCTGTCCCAGCTTTATTACGCGAAAATTTTTCCATCAAATCAAAAAACTTTGAATTATGACAAGTTACAGTAAATGATTCCCACTTTGATCCTTGTATATTATCGTCAAATACAGTAGGGTTTCCTAAACCTTGTTTTTTCTTTGAAATCTTATCCCATAATTTCCACGATACACCTTTATCATTTAAAACAGGTGGCTTTGTCATGGATCCCAAACTGTAGCCCTCTGTCATCGAACCATTTGTGACAAATACAACGTCGCTTTCATTTAACTCAATTGTTTTTTCCATACCTTCTTCTTTATAGTATATCCTTGTAACCGTTATTTTATCTGAATCCTTAAAGTCTAGATCTGTTACGACACATTTCAGTTTGAAATCAACATTGTGATTTTCTAAGAACTTCTTTATTGGTAAAATTAAAGAATCGTATTGATTATAAGGTGTTCTTGTCACACCTTCCAATGTATGAATTCTTGGAAATTCATGCATAAACCTTATCATATATCTTCTTAATTCTGCTAAGCTATGCCACGGTTGAAATGCAAAAGTCGTTGCCCACATGTACCAAAAATTGGTCTCAAAAAAGTGTGGTTTAAACCAATCACTAATTTTTAACATATTAAGCTTCTCTTCAGGTGTTACAATGAGCTTTGCTAAAGCAATCCTATCTTCATTGTCAAAACCCATAGATGATACATCTACGACTTCACCGTTATTATTAACAAGCCTTGCATTGGAATGGGTTGGATGTTGAGAATCAAATTCAATTATTTCTTCTCTAACAGATTTCTCTGGATTGTCAATAGATGGTATTGACAATAAAAGCTCCCAAGTATTTTCATAAGTCTCATCGTTCAACATCCTGCCGCCTCTTATTACATATCCAGTTTCAGGATTACCTGTACCATCATTGCTTCCACCCAAGACATTCAATTCTTCGAAAATATGAATATGATCACCTGGAAAGCTGCAGTCCCTAATCAAATAGCACGCTCCTGCAAGTGAGGCTATTCCTCCTCCTACAAAATAAGCATGAGTGTTTTTATAATCTCTCATAAAAATCAGCTCCTTGATTATCGAATATTTCCAAAAATAATATAGCTTTATAACACTGATTTTGAAATAATCAAAGAGCTTAAACTGTATAAAATTTTGACATTTGATAGAATTTGTATATTTTTTAATCACACAGCTCATATTTTTGTAGAGCTTTCATGAAATTGCCTTCAATAAGTTCACTTAAATCTTTAATTAGTTTCTCCGGTTCTTCCTTCATCCCTTTTTTCATCCATTGTATTATTAATCCTATAAATGCCAGGGTATAAAAATTCGCAATAAATTCCTTGTGTTTCTCCTTCACTTTCATATTTCTGGATATTTCATAAACAACCCCAATAACAAGGTCATATGTTACAGAATAAAGATAATTCTCCAAGTGTTCTCTGCCCAATGAGTTTAATGTATTCATGCAGAATAATTTGTTATCCTCAATGTATTTAAATACTTGATAAAATCCCTCTGTCCAATGTTCATAATTTTTATATTGAGAGATTTTTTCAATAGCTTCTTTTTTATAAATCCACTCAAGCAGTTCAAAAATATCGTGAAAATGATAATAGAAAGTCTGCCTATTGAGGCCACATTTATTTACGATATCCTGTACGGAGATTCTATTTAATGGCTTTGTTTTCATCAATTCTTTAAGCGCATCAGCCATTGCTTTTTTCGTTATTTGAGAATTTGCCATACACTACTCCTCCACATATGGCAACGTAGAATTTGCGTATGGAAGAACAAGTACCTTGGGATCGTGATATTTTTTAATAGCTTCATCAAGTGCATCCTGCGGAGTCTTTGCATATTTAAAGAATATCTTTTCAGTGAAGCTGCGGTCAAAAGATGATACAAGGTAGATATCAGCCCTTTTTAATACTTCGCAGATTACAGCGGCTTTATGTGCGCCAAGCCTGAATTCCTCTTTTATCCATTTCAATGGCTCATCTACAGATGATGAATTTACCATCCAGTCTGAAAAAAGCTTCTCTCCCAAACCTTCTCTGCATTCCGCCACTAATATTATAGTACCGCCATCTTTTACAGAATATTGGGCATTGTCAAGCCCTTTTTGAGCTTGATAAAGGTTAATGTCTTTTGGGTATCCTCCACAAGATGCGACGACAATATCGGCTTTTTCTGGTATAACTCTTTTGTACATCTTATCGATGTATTTAGCGCCTTCTCTGTGAGCTTTTATCGGATCGCCTGATACTACTTTCACTATCTCTTTATGGCTATTTAAAACTGCATTTACTATAAAATCGACTCTTGCCAGCTTTCCTCCTTCTTCTATGTCTTCCCTCATAGGATTTCCATCGATTTTGCCTGGCATCGCTCCTTCTGAAAACATAAGGACGTGATTTTTTTCTATGGTATTTTTGCTGCAAACACCTGGAAGCAGTGCTTTGTGGCCTCCACTGTACCCTGCTTTATAGTGAAGCTCTAAGTTACCTGTAGCTATGATAAAATCTGCATTGTATACTTCACGAAAGACTTCTACTGGCGTACCTCTTTTTGTAGTACCAACGTATACGCAGTCATCTATATCATGGTCGATGCACTTTATCCTATTAAACACTTTTTCACCAACAAGCGTCTTCTTTTCATCATCTGTATGCTTTCTGTGGTATCCAAGACCAAAAACGATTTTTATGCTATCATCGCTTATACCTGCCTTGTTTAATTCATCTATTATAGGCGGTATTAGAATGTGAGATGGCGACGGGCGAGTTATATCGCTGGCTAATATTACGACATCTTTTTTGCCCTTGACCAAATCAGATAAAGGCGCTTTATCAATTGGGTTTACAAGCGATCTTGAAACTTCCGCCATAGGGTCTTCAACACCAGGCAAATCCTCAGGATAAAGCACTGTGCACATATTTTCATCTATTTTTATGTCTACCGCACCTTTCCCGTATTTTAATGAAATATCCTTATAACCCATCGCAAACCTTCCTTTCCACGAATATTCATCTCAGCCTTAAACCTGTCATGTCGTACAACGTGTCATCTATCTTTTTAATAATCTCATCATCTGCATCGCCATCTATTGATATGCCAACTGTCATATCATCTAAATATACGCTTGGATTTTTCTTAAGTTTAATTCCCATTTCCCCAAATATTCTCTTTGCAATATTTATGACTTCTATCTGATTGCAACAGCTTCCTACCACAATCGTCCAACCAGTCCTCTTTATAAGCTCATCTATTTTTTCTTTATATCTTTCACCGACTACCTTAGATATAAATGATAGTTCAATGTACTTGATGCCGTTTGATGTCTTTATGCTCTTTTTATAAGGCTTTTGAGGCAAATCCTTAAACGCTTCATCTATGATCGTAAGTGCCTCATTTTGCTCAAGTTTATCAGAACCTGTATCAACAACAGCAATTGTATCAACTGACGCATCTTTCCCATAAATGTTAAGCTTAAGTCCCGTCTCGTTGTAAAATTTATCTTTTACTTCTTGAATATTTTCAATTTCTCCGTCAATCTTTACAGATACTAATTTGTCAGCACCTTTGTACGATACTTTGTTAATAGCAACATCCGGCAACAGCTTATATATGACGTCATTTATGGCCGATGTGTTTATATTTTCGTTTATTTCAACTTTCCATCCTGTTCTTTCTTCAAATTCTTTAAATAGATGCGAATATCTATCCTTTGCTACATCTGGAAAATCAAAGTACAAAAGAGCTATCTTCTCATCGAATCTGGCGCCTTTTTTGTAAAGACCTGACTCTCTACTAAAGTATTCATCAACTAATGAAAGCATCTTGTTCACTTCCATAGGGCCTACATCTTCTTCTGACTTCAGTTCTTCTTCTGATACAGCATGGTATAAAAACATTCTCCTTTTGTCAGGCTGAAAATACACTGAGTTATTCAGCAAATCTTTTAAAGCATCAGTATCTTCCACACAACCCCATATTTCCCCTATATCTTCTACAGACAGTCCTATGTCTACGCCAATTTTATCCAATACAAACCTCCAAAGCTTTTCTATATTGCCTTCATTTAAAACTTCTCCCATTTTCATTGAAGGATATGGCTTTCTCACAAGCTGCTTCCTTGGATTGTCTATATCGATATCATAAGCATCTCCATTTAATGGCACATATACATCAGATTTTATATCCATTTGTATTTCTTTACCCAGAAAATTTATTGTATCTGGATCTCCATGAACCAAAAATACCTTTTTAGGATGAAGGTTATTAACAAGTGACAGTATCTCGCTCATATCAGCATGTGCCGACAGTCCAAACTTGTCAACTGCGCATTTTACAGGTATTTCTTTATCCGCCAATTTAAGCTTCTTGTCCTCGCTTTTCTCATCTGTAAGCTCCAAAAGCCTTCTTCCCGGCGATTCTTCGTCTTGATACCCTGTTATGGCTATCAAATTTTTTTCATCGCCTGCAAGTTTTTCAGCATACCACTGACTGGGACCGCCTGTAAGCATGCCTGAACTTGAAACTATCACACATGGCTCTTTTATGATATCTTCCCGCATCTCGAGTCTATCAATTGGCATCACGTTATCATCAAAAAATATTTCCCCGCCTTTAAAAATCTTCTTTGCTAAATTTTGCCTTAAATAGTTTGGATTTAACTTATAAATCCTGCATATATCTTTTACCATGCCATCGACATACACCTTTGTTTCTATCATGCCTTTGTTTATAGCCTTTTTAAGTATGAGTATTATTTCCTGCGCTCTTCCAAGTGCAAAAGCAGGTATCAAAACTTTTCCGCCATTTTTTACTACAGCATTTATTTTCTCAACAAGCCTTGATTCTTCTAATTCTCTATTTGCATGTAGCTTGTCGCCATACGTAGATTCAAAGAAGGCTACATCTGGTCTTAATTTTGGTATTGATGCACCTTCAATCGTATTCTGCCTAAATCTTGAGAAATCACCTGAGTAAAAAAAGCTTCCCTCATTTCCGACTATGTATATTGACGCTGCACCTGCTATGTGACCTGCACTGTAGAAAGTCACCTTTAAATCAGCATCTAAAAAAGGTGAAAATGTATGCCCCGGCGTATGGCATATTATCCTGTTTAGCATTTCCCTTACGTGTATCTCAGCATAAGCAGGTATCTCGGCTTCTCTTTCCATTATCTTTAAGCTGTCATACAAGAGTACCCTTGTCAAATCTTTTGCAGCATGTGTCATATATATTTTAGCATCAGGGTATATTCTTGATATTATCGGAAGAGCACCTATATGATCCATGTGTGCATGGCTTATTACTATGACATCTACTCCACCATTTTCCTGAATAAGCTGAAAATCCGGAAGATTGTCCTTGCTTGATGACATCCTTATTCCACAATCTAGTAAAATATTTTTCCCGTCTATATTCACCAAGTAGCATGATGCACCTACTTCACTTGCTCCGCCACAAAAATAAAGCTTCATGTGTATCTCCTTTACTTGACTTTATTTGTCAGCTTACCTATTCCTTCGATCTCGATTGTGACAACATCGCCTGAATTAAGCGGTCCTACTCCCGATGGGGTTCCTGTAAGTATTACATCGCCGGGGTTTAATGTCATGATATGCGATATAAATGATACAAGCTTTGGAACACTGAATATAAGGTGCTTTGTGTTGCTGTGCTGCTTTAATTTGCCATTTACATATGTTTTTATCTCTAAGTTTGAAGGGTCTAAATCTGTTTCAATCCATGGCCCCAATGGCAAAAATGTGTCAAATGATTTTGCCCTCGTCCACTGCCCGTCTTTTGACTGCAGATCTCTTGCTGTAACATCATTTGCAATCGTATATCCCAGCACATAATTTATTGCCTCATCTTCTGAAACATCCTTTGCCGTATTCTTAATGACAACGGCCAATTCTCCTTCGTAGTCAACCCTTTCTGACATTTTAGGAATTACAATATAGTCATCAGGCCCTATCACTGCAGTGGCAGGCTTTATAAACAATGTAGGCTCATCAGGGCGCTTGTCTCCCATCTCCTCAATGTGATCTCCATAATTCAAACCAACGCATACAGCCTTTGTTATTTCGCATGGCGGTAAAAGCTTGGCATTATCAATTTTTAAGCTTTTTATCAAACCGCCATCTATCATCAAAACGTTTTTCCCATCTACTATTCCATATTTCTTTCCTTCATCGTCGATTCTCACAATTCTCATATTCACCGCTCCTTTTTTATCTTTAATAGATATTTTAGCATATTATACAACACGTGTAAAAATGTTTTAGCAGTTTAAAGTAAAAAATTTTATTGACACATAGATATTTTTGTTGTATTATTATTACAATAATTTGAGTGAAAGACGATGAAAGAGGAAAGTAGGTATGCGGAGGATTAAAGAGAGTCCGGGACGGTGGAAGTCGGATATCTTAAGCATATTGAAGTTCCCTCTTAAGTTGCGATCTGAAACTAAAGTAGGTGATGCCGGAGTCTTCTACCGTTAAAAAGAAGGGAGTATGATTGTACTCTTAGAGTGAACCTTTTACGGTTAATAAAGGTGGTACCGCGGAAAATCTCCGTCCTTTGGGATGAGAGATTTTTTTTATCAGAAAATATGTTAAAAGGGGCTGATTACATGGTCATTATAATGAAAGAAAATGCTACAGAGGAAAATATAAGAAATGTATGTGAATACGTAAGGAAATTCAATCTATCTACACATGTAGTAAATGGTGCTGAAAGGTCAATAATCGGCGTAATCGGAAATGTAGAAGTTCTAGAAGATAAACCTATATCAGCAATGGAAGGTGTATACGACGTAGTGAGAATTTCATCACCGTATAAGCTTGTATCAAGATCAGCAAAACCTGACAATACCGTTGTAAGAGTCAAAGATGTAGATATCGGCGGCGGCAATTTTGTCATGATGGCAGGCCCGTGTGCAGTAGAAAGCTATGAGCAGATGATTGAGGCGGCTAAAGCAGTCAAAAAATCAGGTGCAAAAATTTTAAGGGGTGGAGCATACAAACCAAGGTCATCCCCATACTCTTTTCAGGGATTAGAAGAAGAAGGGCTGAAAATACTAAATGCCGTTGGACGCGAAACAGGCATGGTTACTATCACAGAAATCGTCAGCAGCTCACACATAGAGAAAGTATCGCAGTATGCCGACATACTGCAAGTTGGCTCAAGAAACATGCAGAATTTTGAGCTTTTAAAAGAGATAGGCAAGTCAAAAATGCCAGTTCTTTTAAAGCGTGGCTTGTCATCAACTATAGAAGAATGGCTTAATGCAGCAGAATACATCATGAAAGAAGGCAATCCGAATGTCATACTTTGTGAAAGAGGCATACGCACATTTGAGACGTACACAAGAAACACTCTGGACTTAAATGCCGTCGCTGCTGTTAAAAACCTGTCACACCTTCCTGTAATTGTAGATCCCAGCCATGGAACAGGCAGGCGTGACCTTATAGCGCCATTATCAAGGGCTGCCGTGGCAGTAGGAGCTGACGGACTTATTATAGAAGTACATCCGCATCCGGATATGGCCCTTTCAGACGGTGCACAGTCGCTTACACCTGAAGAATTCAACAAAGTCTCAAAAGAGGTTAATAAAATACTTTTAGCTTTAAAAGATTAAGATAATCAAGGCAGACTTTCATCGCCAAGTTATCGCCCATGTCGAGCACACAATAGCTGAATTATCCTAGGATAACCCAGCTATTTTTATCAACATACATTAGCTTTTTCTATGGTTTACAATATAAAATGTCAAGACAATATTCACATTGAACATATCGTCTAGTTTTTCTGTTAAGCAATCTTTTCGGGAGCAAAATTAATAAATTTTTTCTGAAATAATTAGCTAATATTACAAGACATAATATAATCGAAAACAAAAAAATATTTTTACTATTACCAATTGACGTACGTTTTTAAGTACGTTATAATTATATACAGAGGTGATTTATATGAAGATAATGCCTGTGACAAAAGTAAGGCAAAACATATATAAAATAATTGAGCAAGTTAAAAAGTACAGCGAACCAATCCAAATAACTTCTAGAAAAGGCAATGCGATTTTAATTTCTGAAGAAGACTGGAATGCAATTCAAGAAACCTTGTATTTATTGTCAATACCAAATTTAAAAGAAAGTATCATAGAAGCTGATAAAACACCGTTAGACGAATGGAAAGACGAGGAAGATTTAGGATGGGATATAAACTAAAATTTTCAAAATATGCTTTAAAAGACGCAAAAAGGCTAGAAGAAAGCGGACTAGATGGAAAAGCAAAAGAAATTTTGAAGATAATAAAAGAAAACCCGTACCAAAATCCTCCTCCTTATGAGAAATTAAAGGGAGACTTGCAAGGAAAATTTTCAAGAAGAATAAACATTCATCATAGATTAATATACGAAGTTTTAGAAGAAGAAAGAGTTGTAAAAATCTACAGGATGTGGACACACTACGAGTAAAAGCTGATAAAATAATAACAGTTCCCCGCTATTATATCCTAATGTAGGATGAAATCAACCTATTTATACAAAACAGTAGTAGGAATATTATGACAAACTTGAATTCGCCAGTAATAATTCTATTATCCATAAATGAAAAGTATAAAAAATAAATAGCAGCTAAAACATTTCTTTCAGTATTTTGCGGACGCTTACCAAAGAAATGCTGATTTTAGCTGCACTCTATATTAATACATATTAGGAAAGCCCAGTTGTTTTAAAGCTTCATAGACTACGATAGCTACAGAATTTGACAAGTTTAAAGATCTCTCCGCCTTTACCTCGTTCATAGGTATCCTTATACAGTCATCTTCGTACATTTCCCTAAGCCACTGAGGAAGCCCTGCTGATTCTTTTCCAAAAAGTATGTATGAATCATCTTCGTACTTTACTTCATGATAAAAATGCTTGCCTTTTGTAGTAGCTAAATAATACTTACTGCCTTTTGTAGACTCTAGAAATTCTTCTATGTTTTCGTACACCTTTAAGTCGAGGTAAGGCCAATAATCAAGTCCAGACCTTTTTAAATACTTCTCACTTAAAGAAAATCCAAGAGGTTTAACTAGGTGAAGCTTAGATCCTGTCAAGACACAAGTCCGCGCTATATTCCCTGTATTTTGCGGTATCTCCGGTTCAACCAATACTACATTGATGGGCATCTGCATTCCTCCAGTTTATTTAAAAAACTTCCTCGGTATGTACTTCCACATGGCTTCTATCATCTTTTCATCAGGTTCAAAGTAGAGAATTGTCCTTTTCCCTCCATTCTCAAATACAGCAAAGTAGACATCTGGCGATGTCATAGAGCTTACTGCTTCTATCCGATTTGGGATATTTTTATACTCTTCCAAATATTTGTCGCTTGATACCTTTGCTACAATTTCAAAGTCTTTGCAGTCAACACTTAAAAGCCTCTTTCTTCTGCTCTCTGCAACTATCTTGTCCACATCCAGTTCGCCATTAGTATATGCGTACTCATATTCTATGTTTTGCGATCTTATAACGTAATACGCAAAAAAAGGTATGGCGACGATGAAAAAGATGAGAAATCCCTTCACAAACGGTATCATAGGTATTATGAAAAAAACAACTACCAATGAAGCCACAATAAGACCAATTGCCGTCAATGTATCCTTAGGGGTCTTTTGTTTTTTTACAAGCTTTTCTATAAATACATCCACAAGATCAACTCCCAGCCTATTTATACTTCTATAATAAATTTATTTTTGCCAATTTGCAACTATTTCATAAAAAATGAACAATAGAATCCCCATGTTTCACACCATCAGATACTTCCACTTTCCCTGCTTGAATCTATATGTGTACATGAAAGACCTAACGACAAAATCAAAGCATATGCCTATCCATATCCCATATATGCCCATGCCCATCGTTTTGCCCAGCACATATCCTATAGCGATTCTAAAAAGCCATAATCCTACAAATGCAGTTATAACTATATACATTAAATCACCGGCTGCTCTTAATACGCCTGATAAAACGTTCATTATAGCAAGCATTGGCTCTATAGCAGCAAATATCCTTATTACGACTGCCCCCATCCTTATGACTTCAGGATCTGTTGAATAAAGTGCAGCAAGCTGACGTGCAAAAATAAACATGAGAATTCCTATAACCGTTATAACCCTTACGGCTATTTTATTTGATAGTTTCCCGTATGTCTCCGCCAGCATTATTTTTCTAGCGCCGAGGCTTCTTCCTACAAGGGACGTTGCAGCAAGCTGAAACCCAAATATAGGCATAAATGCAAGGCTATTGGCATTCATACCTATTTGGTACACTGCAATAGACGCTGTACCCATTGTGGAAACTATAACCTGCAGTATTAAAAATCCACCCTGCATTATCAGTTGTTCCAGCGATGCAGGTACACCCACTCTTACGATTCTAAACATCATCGGTAAGTCTAATCTAATCTTGTCATGTACACTTAAATTTATCTTCCTCTTTCCAAAGTAAAGGACGTAAAGTTGTATAAATCCGCCTATTACTCTGGCTATAGTGACAGACATAGCAGAGCCTTTTACACCATACGCCGGTATTAATTGATGTCCTCCTATGTTTACGCCAAATACCGTAAGCGAATTTAAAATGAGGCTTATTAAATTTATCGTAGCAGTGATGTACATGGGCGTCCTCGTGTCGCCAGCGCCTCTTAACGCTCCGCCTAAAACAATATCTATTATGACAAAAGGCATTCCTAAAAGTATTATCTTATAGTACATTAGGCCTAAATCGAAAACATCTTTTGCAACAGTACCAAAAAATGTTTTTATGAGAGGAACTGCAAATATGTATCCAAAAACAGTAAAAGCGATAAATATTATGATGCACATTATTAGAGCTTGCATTACGGCAAGCCGCGCATTGTCTTCATCGTCTTCCCCTATAAGCCTCGCCACGATTACCGTACATCCGGTAGAAAGTCCTGCAAAGATGGATTGAAAGAAAAACACCAGCGTGTTAATCATGCCTACTGCTGCTATAGCTGCAGTGCTGATGTGGCCTACAAATATAGTAGATACCATGCCTACCATCATTATAAGCATCTGCTCAGTAATAGAAGGCCATGCCAACTCTAATATTTCCTTTTGAAGACTAAATTTATGTTCGCTTTTCTCCATTTTGACCCCCCTACATGTCGCTTCCTTTTTTCACAAAATATCCGCCAAGCTTTTTATTTACCTCATAGACTATCTTATCGATCTTTATGTTTTTTCTAATTTCTGAATCAAAAAGCGACAACTGTTTTATATTGTTTGTGCTTAAATTTGAAACAGATAGTCCAATAAGCCTTACAGGCTGACTAATATTTGATTCTTTTAAAATAGATGATGCTACATTGTAAATATCCTCAGGTGAATCTATATATTCATTTAATGTTCTACTTTTCGTGTGGACTGTAAAATTCCACGTCTTGATTTTTACCGTAACAGTTCTGCAATAAAGTTTTTCTTTTTTTAGTTCTAATGATATTGTCCTTGAAAATCCACCTAAATATTTTGATAATATCTCAATATCATCAGTATCCTCTTTAAGTGTAGTCTCTTTGCCGATTGATTTTGTCTCCCTGTATGTTTCGACAGGTCTTAAGTCAATTCCTCTTATCCTGTCGTATATCTCTTTGCCATACTTTCCGAATATATTTGTAAGCTCTTCTTCGCTTAACTTCAGTAAATCATCGACTTTCTCTATGCCGATCTTTTTTAGCCTTTCAGAAGATTTCTCTCCGATGCCGTACACCTTTGACACACTAAGAGGTCTTAAAATATCAGGCACCATGTCTTCACTTATAACCATAAGCCCATCCGGCTTATTCCAGTCTGATGCTATCTTTGCAAGGAATTTATTGTATGAAACACCTGCAGACACAGTAAGCCCTGTCGTCATATACACTTTTTCTTTTATTTCCTTGGCAATATCTTCTGGATTTTTGTCGATATCTGTTACATCAAGGTATGCTTCATCAATTGAAAGAGGCTCCACAATATCAGTTACTTCATACAAAATATCAAATACTTTTTTAGACACTTCTCTGTATCGCTCAAACCTGACAGGCAAAAAAATGCCATTGGGGCATAGCCTTTTCGCCATGTACATCGGCATTGCCGAATGAATTCCATATTTTCTAGCTTCATAAGAGCATGTAGACACAACTCCTCTTCCCGACAATCCTCCTACTATAACCGGCTTACCTTTAAGCTTCGGGTTATCATGCTGCTCCACAGATGCAAAAAAAGCATCCATATCGACATGGATTATTTTACGCATCATTTTTATCCCTCATAACTGAATTACTAAAATATATTATAGCACAGCATCACATTAAACCATAATGAGCATATGACACTCTCATATCTGATTTTCTCCTACTACTGAATAAAACACAGTTGACATATGCTGAAATAAATTATAAAATATATATGAACAAATATTCATATATTCAATCATCGAGGTGTTTTTATGAAAGACAATAAGAGCAACAATGACGTATGTGAAATAACTGTAATACATGAAGATGTTGTTGACAAAGTAAAAAAATTAATGCCTGAAGAAGAAAAATTGTACGACCTTGCTGAGCTTTTTAAGATATTCGGCGACACGACAAGGATCAAAATTTTATGTGCTTTATTTGAGTCTGAAATGTGCGTCTGCGATATTGCGGCGACACTTGGCATGAATCAATCTGCAGTATCTCATCAGCTAAGGATATTGAAGCAAAGCAAACTTGTAAAATACAGAAAAGAAGGCAAAGTCGTATACTATTCTCTTGCAGACGACCACGTCATAAAGATATTTGACCAGGGATTCAGCCATATAGAAGAATAGCCTTTATTTGGCTTATATGTATGTGAAAGAAGGGATAGTTTTGGAGGCAAATAACATGAAAGGCTCAAAGAAGACATTTCTGTTAGAAGGATTAGACTGTGCTGTATGTGCAGCAAAAATAGAAGATAATGTGAAAAAAATAGATGGAATATGCAATGCCAATGTAGATCTTATAAATACAAAATTGACTGTTGAATTAGAAGATATAAATAAGATAAATGATATAAATAAAGCTATAAAGAAAGTTATAAAAGATGTGGAGCCAAATATTCATATTTCTGATTCTGAAGGCAAGATCGTAAAAGACAAAGACAGCCGCTTTAAGTGGAAAATCATGCAATTACTATCTGCAGCAGCTTTATTTATTCTACCTGTTATTTTTAAACTTCCGGAATACGCAAAATTCTCCCTTTTCTTCATAAGCTACATTATTTCAGGTGGAGAGATAATTGCACTGTCCATCAAAAAAATCTTGAAAGGTCAATTGTTTGATGAAAATTTTCTCATGAGCATATCCACAATAGGTGCCTTTGCAATCGGCAAATATGAAGAAGGCGTATCCGTCATGCTTTTCTATCAAATAGGCACACTTATTGAGGATTACGCTGTAGACAATTCTAGAAAATCAATAAAAGACTTGATGGATATAAGGCCTGACTACGCAAACTTAAAGATTGAAAATAATATAAAAAAGGTACCGCCAGAAGCAGTAAATATAGGCGATATCATCTTAGTAAAACCAGGTGAAAAAATACCACTGGATGGAAAAGTAATAGATGGCAAATCATTTGTAGATACATCATCACTGACAGGAGAATATTTGCCAATGGAAGTTACCATCGGTTCTGATGTATTAAGCGGCTTTATAAACAAAAGCGGTCTTCTCACCGTTAAAGTCGAAAAGAACTTTAAAGAATCAACCGTATCAAAGATTCTTGATTTGATAGAAAATGCCGGCAATAAAAAAGCACAAGCCGAAAATTTTATAACGAAATTTGCAAAATACTATACACCAATCGTAACACTATCTGCATTATTTATAGCTACAATCCCTCCTCTACTTTTAAATGAAAACTTCTCAAATTGGATCTACAGAGCGCTGGTATTCCTAGTCATATCGTGTCCATGTGCCCTTGTTATATCGGTACCATTAAGCTTCTTCAGCGGCATCGGTGCTGCATCAAAAAGTGGCATCCTTATAAAAGGCAGCAATTACTTAGAAGCTTTAAATGATGTCAAAACAATGGTTTTCGACAAAACCGGCACATTGACAGAAGGCTCCTTCAAAGTGACAGAAATCAATGCAGAAAATCCTTTGAAAAACGATGAGCTGCTTAAATATGCTGCATACGGAGAATACTACTCAAATCATCCTATAGCATCATCTATCGTAAATGCTTACGGCAAAGAAATTGACGCAGGAAAAATAAAAGATTATGTTGAGCTTGCCGGCAATGGCATAAAAGCTATTATCGATGATAAGGAAATCCTTATAGGAAATTCAAAATTGATGAAAAGTCATAATATAGCATTTAAGGATGTCAGACCGTACAGTGCTGTCCATATAGCAGTAGACGGAAAATATGCAGGATACATCGTCATATCTGATACAATAAAAAAAGACTCCAAAGATACTGTAAAAGCACTTAAAAGCTTAGGTGTAGAAAGACTCATAATGCTTACCGGAGATAAAAAAGAAATAAGCGAATATATATCAAATGAGTTAGGACTTGATGGTGTTTACTCAGAGCTTCTGCCTGATGAAAAAGTTAATGTCGTCGACGAACTGTGCAGCAATACTGATTTAAAAGGCAAAGTAGCTTTTGTTGGAGATGGAATAAATGATGCTCCTGCTTTAACAAGAGCAGACATCGGAATTGCAATGGGAAAAATCGGCACTGATGCTGCTATAGAAGCGGCAGACGTGGTGTTGATGACAGACGAGCCTTATAAATTGGTTGACGCCATAATAATAGCAAAGAAAGCTCATAAAATTGTTTTAGAAAATATAATTTTTGCATTAGGCGTTAAATTATCTGTCCTCATCTTAGGAGCATTGGGTCTTGCAACAATGTGGGAAGCAGTATTTGCAGATGTGGGTGTAACTGTGCTGGCGGTGCTTAACTCCCTTAGAATCTTGACAAAATAAACTTACACGCTTTTTCCTAGATTATTGCTCTTTTTCTGCTCTTACTGATATGCACAAAAATCTATTTTTATAATCAAATTTAGCATCTAATAATACCAAAAAATCAATGAGCCATATAATTGAAGCTAAAATAATTAAAAATATCGTCAAATATAATCCCTCCTATTTTATTTTTTTTATTATATGTTATAATATAAGTAAAGGGACACTTCCGTGTTTGAGATATGTCGGATATTGGAGTAGGTAGCTGCAACTACCTATTCTTTTTTTGTATTTATTTCTATTTTTAAACTTTTAAATTCAATTTTAATTATTATGGATTTAGGAGCATTAACTATAATATATAATCCAAAAACTGTAACAACAGCAAGTATCAGATTGATTATGTCCTTCTCCAAATTGGCATTCCCCCTTATCTTTTGCAATATTTCCCGAAGTGTCCCACATTTGGGGAACGCCTATCTATGATTCTTACACATATATTATAGCATAAATGCAGGCAACTACTATTAAAAAGACTTTATAATTTTACATATTCATCGTAAACCAACTTTGATATTTTCCCTATGGCCCTTCTACCATCTAAATTTGTACTCAAATTATTCGTCATTACGCTTATTATGTATTGGCAATTTTTTAGGAATACTATCCCTACATCATGCTCCAAAAGTTTTAGTTCTCCGGGCTTGTGAGCAATTAAGACATCCTCTGGAAGATATAAATCAAGCCTTCCTAAGTCCTGCTGCTTCTTTAAAATGTTAAGCATCATGTTGCTGTACTCTTTGTCTACAACTTTTCCAGCATATATAAGCTCTAAAAGGTGTGTCATATCTTTTGCGCAGGTGTAGTTATCTTTCCCAGACTCTGCTGCTTCGAAATCCATCATCTTTCTCTGTATCTTTGTATGTAACATTCCAAGATCCTCTGCCATCCTATTTATATTTTTCATGTCCGCTATATCAATCAGGACATTTGCAGCTGTATTGTCGCTTATAATGATCATTAATGTAATAAGTTCTTCTATTGTAAATTTATGCTTGCTGTTAAGCTGATACAAAATCCCACTGCCTGCAGTTTTCATAAAGTCAGATAAAACGATATTATCAGTTAATCTTATGTACCCTTCTTTAGCCATTTTATATATCTGTGCCATGATGAGTATTTTTATCGTGCTGGCAGATGGAAACATCATCTCTTCATTTACATCTATTCTTTCACCTGTCTTTAAATTTTTTATTGAGACACCTATGTTTCCATCTGTACTAGTGACAAACCTTTTGATGTCATCATACAAGCTCATGATCCAACACTTCCTTCTATATAAATTCATACGTTTTAATAATATCATTTTTTAAGAAAAAATCCAGTAGCATTCTAATAGACAAAAAAATAAGGTGAAAGCAGCCACCCAATTGATTCTGTTACTTTTCATATATGCCATGTTTAAGTATGTCTATACAATCTTTCAAATCATCAATAATTCTATCTTTATCTGCAACAAGTTTATCGATGTCATGCTTATACATCTCCAAATATTTGTTGCCAATGGCTTCAATGGATGTCATAATAAAGCTCAAAGCTCTATCAATATCTACATCTTTGCGAAAACTGGACAAATCTAAATTCTCCATAAATCTCTTCATGACTTCACTGCTTATTCTCTCATATCTTTTCAATATATCCTCTTTTAATTCTTCTGGTGAATCATAAATAGATACAGTCAAAAATCTATACTCTACTGGTTTTTTAAAATACAACTTGAACTTTATTATTGTCCAGTTCATAAGCCTTTCAAATATATCTGATGGCGAATCATCTATAAATTCATAAAAAGCAACAACAAATTCCTCTACAATGCGATCAAAAAGATATATAAATAAATTCTTTTTACTTTTAAAGTAGTGAAAAAGAAGACCTTTTGATATCCCGGCATTTTTCACGATGACATTTGTTGAAGCCCTCTCGTATCCCTTTTTAGAAAACTCCTCTAGGCTTGCTTCAATTATTTTATTTCTTTTTTCATCGCTTAAATTCTCAAAGCTTTCGTACAAATGGATCCCTTCCTAATATTTCTATATTTCTAAATCTCTCTTTTTGTAAAATACATATGTTACACAAATAAACACTGAAATAATTAAAATAGATAATACAATGTATATTATCTCAAATCCTTTTCCGTATATCAAATTTTTTGCGTCAAAATATTTAAATGGAGTAAAGTATTTCAAACCAGAAAGATGGCTGTTTATATCGATGGCCAAAGACAAAATATATGTGGCAAGCATTATCCCAACAGTACAAGGCGAAGCCAGTTTAGGATTTTTCAAAAAAGCCGAAAAACACAACCCTAATGACATAAATATAAGTTGCAAAAAAAGGACACCAACCATAAGTCTTATTACATTATCTGTCACATTTTCTCCTTTGCTGTAATATCCGACAAAGTATATAGATGAAAGCATAGTAATAATATTGAAGACAGCTATATTTGTAATTGCTGCAAGAAGCTTTGATGTTATCATTTTCGTTCTAGATACAGGTTTTGACATCAAAAACTCCGCCGTCTTGTCATCTTCTTCTTTTGAAATTATATTAGCGCCAATCAATGACGCATGTATGGCAGCCATCAATACAACGTATATAAACATGGCACCGTAAAAGCCAATAGCTTTTGATAAATCAAATCTATCAGCTCCAAACATGGATTTTACTGCTTCAGGCATTTGGGAAATTATATCATTGAGGGATTGCCCAGAAACATACGAACTTGCAGCGTATTTTCCCATCGCTGCAGCGACAAAAGCTATCATAGCTATGCACCATATAAATAGCGACTTTCTGCTGGATTTCATTTCTCTTAAATAGATATTCACGTCTAACCCTCCTCAAACAGCGTATATGTCTCTTTTAAAGAAAAAGACATAGCTTAACAAAATCGATACAATCACTATAAATAAAAATATAATGACAAATGTCATATCGTATGAAGAATTCTTTATGATGTATCCTGCGTCAAAATATTTAAACGGCGTTATATACTTCATTGTTTTGTCATTTAATGTAGCTTGAAGCATTCCAATGATATAAAAGGTAAATACTACACCCAAAGAAAGAGATATCGTTGACTTAATCTTTCCCACAACTGCTGATATTAATACGCCTATTGACATGAATATGACCTCAACAAAGAAAAGCGTGACAGAAATCATGAAAAAGAGTTTAATGTTAAACGATTCTTTTGCCACTGATTCTGCTGTAATAAATGCAGTAACCAGATAAATAATATCGGTTATAATCAATGAAATCAATGATGCAAATAATTTTGACGTCAAAATCTCGTCCCGCCTTACAGGCTTTGTCATGAGGAAATCAGCCGTCTTTAGCTTTATCTCCTTTGATATTGCAGATATGCCATAATTCATCGCTTGTATGGCTCCACACAGCACCACATAAGAAAACACGTATGAATAAAAGCCCAAAAAATTTGTTATGTCATCTATGGAAATGCCAAAAGCTTTTCTTACAGGCTCAGGATAACCTTCTAAAATCTTTTTTACTAATGATGCATTGCTGGAAAATGAAGGATACAAGGATAGAAAAAATATTGTCATTAAAGCTATGGATATGGCCCATACTATCGTAGATTTTCTGTAGGACTTTAACTCGTGTAAAAATACATTCATGTCTTTCTACCCCCTCGTATAGTAGTGCATGAATATTTCTTCAAGGCTTGGTTCTTCAATCGTAACATCAGATATGTTTATTTCTGCTATCTTTTTCATTATCAAATTGATATCGCCCTTGAATAAAAAGCTTATTGTATTATCTTTCATTTCTAAATTGCTTACACCGTCTATACTAAAATATTCACCTTTAACTGGAGAATTCACCTCAATCATCACCCTCTTATAGCTGTTTTCCCTGAGAGTGCTTATCTTTTCAAGACTTATTATTCTGCCTTCCTTTATGATAGCGACTCTATTACATAATTTCTGAACTTCACTTAATATATGAGATGAAAATAGAATAGTAACACCTTTTTTGTTTTCCTCTCTCAATAGATTAAAAAATCTCTGCTGCATCAGGGGGTCAAGTCCGCTTGTTGGCTCATCCAGTATGAGAAGCTTAGGTTCATGCAGAAGCCCTTGAACGATTCCAACTTTCTTTCTATTTCCGTATGAAAGATCATCAATCCTTTTATTTAGATCTAAGTCCATCATCTCAGATAGCTCTTTTATTCTATTGCTGCAATCCTTCTTATAAAAGCTTGCAGAATATTTTAAAAGGTCAATAACCTTCATATTGTCGTAGTAAAACACTTCTGACGGCAGATATCCAATATCCTTCTTTATTTCAGGCCCATACTTTATGCAGTCTTTGCCAAAAATCTTAGCACTGCCAGATGTAGGGTAAATAAGCGACAGAAGGGTTCTTATGGTGGTAGACTTTCCGGCGCCATTTGGTCCAATAAAACCAAATACCTCTCCTTCCTCCACATCAAAGCTTACATCGATTATACCTCTGGATTTGCCGTAATACTTTGTCAGATTATTTACTTCAATAACATTCATAATAAATACCTCCCTTTGACCACAAGGTCAATCTCTTCTTAGATTATAGTGCTTATTGACCATGTAGTCAATACAGATTTAAAAAAATATGGAAAAATCTCAGAAGTACATAGATTTAATAAATTCCTCTTGAAATGTCGGCACATTTGAAAGCTCAATGTACTTTATCTTATCCCTTACAATTTTTGCCCTATTTAGCTCATTGTCTGAAAGAAGCGCTAAAGATGCACCTAAACCTGCAGCATTTCCTATCTGAATCGTTCTATCTTTTAATTCACTTGGTATAAGCCCTATTGTAGCAGCACTTTCTATACTTATGTAGCTGCCAAATCCACCTGCTAAGTAGACTCTTTTTATATCCGTTTCAGAAATACCCACCTCATTAATAAGTATATTGATTCCCGCTCTTATAGCTGCCTTTGCCAACTGTACCTGCCTTACATCCTTTTGAGTCAAGTAAATCCCATTCTCATCATCTATCAAAAATGCTGGCATTTCATTGTATTGTACAATGCGATCTAAATACTTTTCACCAACTGCACTTGTCACTTCATCTTTATCCAATATCCTTCCAGTATTATCAACTATGCCGTACTTAAAAAGCTCTGCTATCACATCGACGATGCCTGAACCGCATATGCCTTTTGATTTCTTTCCTCCAATTGTCGAAAATATAGGATCTCTCTTTAAATCAACATGGTCTATAGCGCCTTCTACACCGCTCATTCCAAACGTTATGTCAGCACCCTCAAAAGCAGGTCCTGCTGCAGCAGAGCACGATATGAGAAATTCTTTATTTCCTAATACTATCTCTCCGTTTGTCCCTATATCTACAAGCAAACATATCTCATCGCTTTCAAAGATGCGGCTTGAAAGAACCGCCGCCACTGTATCTGCTCCAACGTATGATGCAACCATAGGAAGTGTCACAATGTATCCTTCTTTATTTATGTTTATCCCTAATGTATTAGCTTTTAGTTCTATCGTATATGTAAAGGCTGGTATGTAAGGCGAATTAGCGATATTTTTAACCGTAACACCTAGAGCTAAGTGAATCATTACAGTATTGCCAACTATGACAATTTCATATATATTTTCTTTAGATATAGCATTTCTTGTACAAAAAGCATTTACGATCTTATTTATCTCGTCAATCATGATTCTATGCAGTCTAAATAAGCCATTGTCTTCAGTGATTGTATAGTTTATCCTTGATATGACGTCTGCTCCAAATGATTTCTGGGGGTTCACATCAGAATACACGTCTAACTTAGTCCCAGTCCTAAGGTCGTAGAGATACGACGCTATCGTGGTAGTGCCTATATCGATAGATATGCCGTAAACACTGTCAATAGAGTCTACGGCTTCTACTGAGATTACTTCATTATTTCTTAATGCTAAAGCGACATTGTAATTATTGCTTTCCAATATGTCAGGAAGTGTTCTTAACACGCTTAGAGACATCTTGACATCAGACCCTAATGAATCACTTACTCTCCTAAGGTCATCCCTCTGGTCATCTAGCGTTGGCAAATCCATCTTCACTATTTTCTTCTTTACCCTAGGGTTTATGTCATTAAGCTTAAATGTATCAATGCTATCAGTAAAAACAGATATGTCTCCTTCATCTAAAACTGTAACATCAAGATCCCTGTCGACATTTAAAAAGCACGAGAGCCTTATGCCTTTTTCTAACTCAACATCGCTTAAGTACTGCATCTCTTCATTAATCATTGGAATTCTTTCATTAACAATGACTTTACACTTTCCGCAGGTGTGATACCCGCCACATGAATTAGGAACTGGTACACCGTTTTCCACCAATGCTTTAAATAGATTTGCTCCATCGTAAACCTCAATTTCCTTGTATCTTCCGCCGTAGTTGACTTTTACGATGTGCTTCTTTCTTTTCACCATGCGGTAGATGCATTGAGAAAAATCGCATTTGCTGCAGTCGTGATGCGTTTCATTTGATCTTAAACCTTTGCCAACTCCTAAGACGAATGAAAGAGACTTCATAGGGTGCATCGTGTAATTCTCATCCAGCGCCACGCCGATTTTTGACGCATCAAGGTTTTTAAATATTATTTCCTGCGCCTTTATATCCCACTTACTATCTCCGGGGAATATCATCTCAGTTGCACCAAGTCCTTCTTTTTCTAATCCATTCGTCAAATCCCAGTAGAATTTCTGGCATAGATTCTCTAACGCTGCATTTCCTACAGCATCAAATATCATGCCTTTCATGTACTTTCCATCGTTAAAAAACCGAGATGACATTCTGTCAATCTTGTCTTTTATTGTTGCAACAGCCATAATCACATATTCTGCACCTTTTAATTTATCCACTATGTAATCATCATTTAGTATGTCTTTAGAAGATACAATTATCTCGTCCTTTACATCATCGTACTTTGTGGGAAATCTATCGAAGCATACAGTGGGAACTATAAGCTGATGGGCTTCATCTATTGCATTTCTCACTTCATTTAATAAATCTTCATCGACTTCCACATCTCTATATCCTAAATATCTCAAAACAGACTTTTCATCTATCTCTAATTCATAAGACCTTATATCCATTTTCTCCTCCTTATATCTCTAATAAGAATACTGAAATCTTTTTTATATATCATAATATTAAGGAGAACTGAATTGAAAACTACTTTTGCCACTGCCAAACCCAGCCAGCTATTGAAATGGTGGTAGATTTTATCGTCTGGATTTTCCGTCTTTTATTAACGCCCATATTCCTAATATTGCTACAACACTTACGCAAATTAAAACCGAAATTAAAACTGTCACTATTTCACACCTCATATTTAAAAATTATTTGTTTATTTTTCAATAATTTTGGTTTATAATATATATGCAAGGAATTGCAGGAATTTATCATTTGGATATAAAACGCATTTTTAGATTATGCTTTCTGGCATAATCTAATTTTTTTTATCTTTTATTTCTACTGAAAAGTCTGTCTTAGCCTTGTCTATTATGTTAGCTTTTGTTTGAACTTTTACCGCAATGTTATCTCTATTGTATACTACCATCGCTACTATACCTACAATTGCTACCATCGTTGTACAAAAAATTAATGTTATTTGTACAGCTTCACTCACATACTCACCTCCGCATTTGACTCCTGCAATCCCTTGATGACACGGGAGAGGTGAGTATTATTTTATATCCAAATCCCATTATATTATAACATATCTATACAAAAAGGTATCTATTAAGCTTATTTTTAAATTGCTATTGATTATTGATCTGTTTAGTGCTATTATTTTTATAAAAGTAACACACAAGGAGATGATTTGTCTGGAAGAAATCATCCGCTTCGGAGTCTCAATGGAAGCAAATCTGCTTTCACAGTTTGATAAATTGATCGAATCAAAAAACTACAAAAACAGGTCTGAAGCTATAAGAGATTTGATAAGGGATTACATAGTTGAAAATCAATGCAAGTCTGATGATGCCGAATCAATCGGCACAGTTACGTACGTTTACAATCATGAAGTAAGAGAGATAAGCGACAAACTGGTAGGCATACAGCATGGACATCATGAAAACATAATATCAAGCATGCACGTACACCTTGATGAGCACAACTGCCTTGAAGTAATGGTTGTAAAAGGAACTTCAAAGACTATATCAGCTATAGCAGACGAGATAATAAGCACAAAAGGCGTAAAGCACGGAAAGCTTGTCATGACGACGACAGGCAAAAATCTATGAGGAGGGGAGTTTTTATGCATATACCAGACGGATACCTAAGTCCTGCCACATGTGCAGTAATGGGTGCAGCTATGGTTCCAGTTTTAGCTACTGCCACAAAAAAAGTAAACAGCACATTCGACAAAAAGGACATACCGACGATGGCGATAGGTTCTGCATTCGCTTTTACAGTAATGATGTTTAACGTCCCTATACCGGGCGGCACAACAGCACATGCAGTAGGTGCGACGCTTTTAGCCATTGCTTTAGGTCCATGGGGCGCCAGCATTTCACTGACGATTGCCCTTTTAATACAGTCGCTGTTTTTTGGCGATGGAGGAATTCTAGCTCTTGGAGCAAACAGTTTCAACATGGCTTTTTTAGCGCCTTTCGCAGGATACGGTGTATATGTACTGCTTCAAAAGCTAAAGGTTGGAAAAGTCATATCTTCTGCTGTCGGTGCATACATAGGCATAAATGCAGCAGCACTTGCAACCGCAATAGAATTAGGTCTGCAACCTGTGCTATTTCATGCAGCAGACGGCCGTGCCTTGTACTTTCCCTACGGACTTAGTCAATCAATACCAGCTATAATGATAGCACACCTTACAGTAGCCGGGTTAGTAGAAGCAGTTATAACTGGACTTGTAGTGTACTACTTGATGAGAGCCGGTGAAGGCAACATACTTTATAAATTTTCATACAGATTAAGAGGTGAATCTAAGTGAAAAAATTTTTGATAGCTGCAGCAGTGATAATTCTGCTTACACCTGTAGGACTTTTAGCACCTGGTTCAGCATGGGGTGAATGGGGTTTAGACGAGATAAAAAGCATGGTAGGATATGTACCAAGCGGAATGAAACATTTTTCAGATACAGTAAAAGCTATATTCCCAGATTACAGCATACCCGGTTTTGATAAAAACTTCCTTCAATCATCAATAGGGTATATATTTTCGGCTATCGTGGGAATCGCAATAATTGCTTTAGTATTCTTTGTACTTAGCAAAATAATTGGTAAATCAGAGGAGAAAAATGAGTAATTTTATTGAGAAGACAGTTTTGAGTATACAAAATACATTTGAAGACATGTTTGCATCAGATGAAATTGCTAACAAAAACGGTTTGATGCAGTCACTTGACCCAAGAGTTAGACTTCTTTCTATCATACTCCTAATAGTAATAGCCAATTTAGGCAACTCATTGTACTATATGGCAGTAATGCTCGTGTACTCACTTATACTGGCTGTGCTTTCAAAGATACCAATGAAATCTTACATAGCAAGGATTTCAGTAGTATCTATAGTCTTCACAGGCATTGTACTAATCCCTTCATTGTTTAACGTAGTAAGGTCTGGCAAACCGCTTATTTATATAACCGGGAGTCTCTACATCACAAGGGGTGGTGCTTTAAGCGCATTGATTTTCATTATGCGCTCTTTTGTTTCGCTGTCTTTTATATACATCTTAACTTTATCTACAAAATGGATCGAAATATTGAAAGCCTTTAGATATTTTGAGCTTCCAAAGGTATTTTCCGCTACACTTGATATATCACTAAGGTATATAACGCTGTTTCTTGATGTAGCATCAAATATGTTTCTAGCTAGAAAAAGCAGAAGTGTTGGGAAATCTAAGGGCAAAAGCGAAAGAAAATTCGTAGCGTCGTCAATGGGTAATCTATTGATAAAATCGGAACAATTAAGCGATGATGTATACAATGCCATGATATCCCGAGGTTATAAAGGTGAATACAAAACCATAAATGACTTCAAAATCAGCCGCAACGATATAATCTGGATAATTTTCAACGCATCATTGTTTATGATATTCTTTCTTTCAAAAGGAGGCAAACTTTGGATATAATATTCGAACTTAAGAACGTCTCTTACTCGTATATAAAGTCAATACCAGCACTTATTGATGTAAGTTTTAACGTATATAAAGGAGAAACGCTAATCATCTTAGGTGCAAATGGTTCAGGAAAGTCTACACTTTTAAAATTGATGGACAGCCTTATAAAGCCCAGTAGTGGCCACATCCTAGCTTTTGGCAGATCAATATTAAACATGAAAAATGATGAGGAATACGAATTTAGAAGAAAAGTCGGCTATCTGTTTCAAGACTCTGATGTCCAGCTTTTTAATACAAGCGTATTTGATGAAGTGGCATTTGCACCGCTTCAAATGGGACTAGAGATAAAAGACGTAAAATCGATGGTAGACAAAACATTGGAATCATTTGGACTTGAAAAATTGCGGGACAGACCTCCCCATAGACTAAGCGGCGGCGAAAAGAAAAAAGTCGCTCTGGCATCTATAATGGTTATAAATCCTGAAGTGTTGCTTCTTGATGAGCCTACAAACGGACTTGACCCAAGGTCAAGAAAGTGGCTTATTAATATGTTAAGCAAATTAGGCAATAAAGGCAAGACACTGATAATATCAACACATGATTTGGATTTGGCAAAAAGCCTTGCTGATAGAATAGTCATAATGAATGAATCTCACACGATAGAAACTATTGGAAAACCTCATGAAATACTTGATAATAGCAAACTGCTTGAAAGTGTAAACTTAATATAGAGGCAAAACTCCCAAATACGGGAGTTTTTTATTGCGAATACGACTTTAAAGATGACGACAATACCTTCAGCATTACAATTACAAGCACCATAAAGACTACGATAAAAGAAAAACCTATAAAGACACCGAATATATCGCTTAGTTTTCCTATTATAAAATTAGCCAGCATATTAATAGATGAGCTTACAGTCACTATGACACTTATGGCAACACCTGTGTTTTCTTTAAAGTTCTTCATCGCCAAAGCCATTGTTGTGGGATATATTATAGAGTAGAAAAAGCCCGCAATCGACAATAAAATAGACAAATTTTGATTTATCATGCTTCCAGCGACAAAAATCGATGCTAATGAGGCAAATATGAAAATGCTTTTTACATAACCTATCCTTTCAACAGCAAATCCGCCTAAAAGCCTGCCTATCGTAAACGCAGCAAAAAATAGAGATAAGTACATAGAGCTTTTTACGCTGTTCATGCCGTAAGCTCCTTTAAGATAAGTGACAGCCCAGTTTCCTATGCCAACCTCAGATGAAATGTAAAACCCCAACATAATTGAAAACAAAATAACATACTTATCTTTTAAAACATCTATAAACCTAACTTTATCTCTGTTTAAATACCTTGCGGCACCAGGAAATCTCGTTAAAAGCACCACAACCAACATTGCTGCAGTTATCATTCCGCCTAAAAGATATATATTTTGCCAAGGATATCTCATCTCAATAAGCCTTCCTACTGCGTTTGGTGAAATCGTGGCGCCAGCTCCATAAAAGAAATGTAAAAGGTTCATCATTATCGCCTGATTTACAACAAACGTTACCGCGGCAGTGGCATTAATGCCTATCTCCAACATCCCTAAACCAAAATTCATAATGAAGAAGAAGACCGCAAAAACAAAGAAAAACGGCGACACAAAGTACCCAAGTATACCTAATATGATAAAAATGAGGCCTCCCGATAAAGCTGCCTTACTGCCGTACCTATTTACTATTATTCCGCCAATAAAAGAAGCTGTGATAAAGCCGAGGCTTCCGATAAATAGCAAAAGACCTATATAAGTGTAATCAATGTGGTAGAAAGATTTTATCGGCGCTATTACAGGGCCTTTTATGTTGTCTATAAGGCCAATAAGTAACATTAAAAGATAGTTGAGTACAACTATGAATATCTGCATTTTTACCTCCCTTATCAATATGTCATATTTCATTATATAGCATTAAAAAGAATAATACAATGAAATATCATCTTACACTGTTAGTATCATAGATATACTAAAACTTAATAAGCATTAAAAAGCGGGTGTTAAGCCTGCTCATATACAAACCTAAAGGTTATATCATCCTTATACAATTACTTTTATGATATAATAGTTATAGCCTCCAGCGGAAAGGAGGTGAAACTAATGTCCACCAACAAAAAAAGGCGGAAACAAAACCGCCAAGTAGATTTGTACAAAATTTTTAAGTTGCTGCTTAAACTGTTAGAAATAATAGTCAAGTGGTACTTGAAATGAGTACATATCTACGGAAAAAGACGGGAAATGCGCTCCCGTCTTTTTCTATTACTAATGTCCACCAACAAAGATTATTACCACACTTTTATTATAACACAAATTTATGACTTGTAAACCAAAAGAAATAAAAAGCAGTCATGAAACAGATATCTTTATTTTATTTCTTAATATAGCTTTCAACCATTCTTGATATAATTTCCTTCATCTCAGCCAAAAGATCAGTCTTTCCGTCTTTTAAGCACCAGTCAAAGATGACACCTCTTGCAACAACAAATAACTTTTCCGTAATTTCTTCACAGTCCAGAGTGTTGGGTATCTTGCCTTTTTCTTGCTCATTTTTTAATATTTGAATAAGCATATTCTGCATTGAACGGCCATGGGTCAAAAACATCTTATTTGTTGGGATATAGAGATTTTTTGCCATCTCCACCCCATCGTTTATTGAAAGCCGAGCGTACACTAGGAAATACTGCACTAAAATGTCTTTACAGTCTTTATACTCATCCAAAATCTTCGGCACTTCCGCCTCAAAGAATTCATCGCCGTGTTTAAATATTTCCACCAAAAGGTCATATTTAGACTTAAAGTAATGGTAATAATTCCCTATAGAAACATTTGCCTTTTCTGCTATTTCTTTTACTGTTATGTTGTCGTATCCATATTTCTTAATAAGTTCTACTCCGCACCTGTATATCCTTTTTTTAGTAGCAATTGCCTGTTCTTTTCGAGAAATCAAACTTTCCGGCACCAAATTTCTCTCCTATTCCCTATTTAGTCTATATTTTTCGCAACCTCAAAAGCATTCCATATTGCATACATGATGTTAGAAACATTGCGAGCATCACCGAGAAGATATACGTTTGAAATTTTATCTTTCACTTCTTGATAAATGGAATTAGACGGCGTATACCCAACAGCAAGTATCACAGTGTCTGCTGTAACTTCTATGTCACCATCAGGTGTGCTTACTTTCAATACCCTGCCGTCATATCCTGTAGCTTTTGAAGATGTAATAGTCCTTATGCCTTTAAATGGTATCAATGCTTTCAGCATTTCACTATTTGCATGGCACAATGGACCATTTACAGCTAAAAGCTTTGGAAGTGCCTCAACTATCGTCACATTCTTGCCCATATCTCTAAGCCACAGTGCTGTTTCGCATCCTACAAGTCCACCGCCAATTATGACCACATCATTTCCTATATCAACTTTGCCTAGCAAAGCATCTTGAGCAGTGTAAACCGGTCCGTCACCCAGTGAAAATACTTTTGGCTTTGACCCTGTCGCAACTATTACGACATCTGCACCGAAATTAATAACATCATCAGCACCTAATTCTGTATTGAGATGAACCTCTACGTTTAGCTTCTTAAGCTCATTCTCATACCAAGCTACAAGCGCATGATCATCTTCTTTAAATGACGGCACGCCGCCGGGAATCAGATTTCCACCTAACCTATCAGTTTTTTCATACACGATTGGTTCATGCCCGCGAAGTGCTAATACGCGAGCTGCTTCACAGCCTGCCACACCGCCACCTACTATCAGGACTTTCTTCTTGTGCTGTGTCGGTATAAGTCGTTCAGAACTTTCGCGGCAAGCCTGAGGGTTTACTGCGCAATTTAATGCAGAATACTCCTGTATGCGTCCCATACATCCTTCGTGACATGATAAACACGGACGTATAGAAGCGGTATCTCCTGCCTTTAGCTTATTTACATAATCAGGATCTGCCAGAAGAGGACGACCTAATGAAACTATGTCACATGCTCCATCTCTTACAGCAGCTGATGCAAGGTCCGGGTTGTCCATACGTCCTGCACAGATCACAGGGACGTCTACTGCATCTTTTACCATCTTTGCATATGGGATGTAAAGCCCTTTTTCTTGGTACATTGGCGGATGATTCCACCACCATGCATCATAGCTTCCAACATCTACATCCAAAGCATCGTATCCATATTCAACAAGCAGTTTAGCTGCCTCTATTCCTTCTTCAATATCTCTTCCTTTTTCTACAAACTCCTCACCCGGAAGGCCTCCTTCTCGCCAATCTTTAATGAAGCTTTTTACGCTGTATCTAAGCGTCACTGGGAAATCATCGCCGCACGTCTTCTTTATCTCCTCCAAGACTTCCCTTGCAAAACGCAGCCTGTTTTCAAGGTTTCCGCCGTATTCATCGGTGCGGCTGTTGAACATAGATATGGCAAACTGGTCTAGAAGATATCCCTCATGTACAGCGTGGATCTGTACGCCGTCAAATCCTGCTCGCTTCGCATTATAGGCACCTTTGCCAAACTGCACTACTATCTCGCGAATTTCTTCTTTTGTAAGAGGACGGCATGTCTTGTCAAGCCAGCGATGTGGGATAGGAGACGGCGCTACAGGCGGATGCTCTCCTAAATTTGTAGGAATTGTGACTCTTCCAAATCCTGCTGACAATTGAAGAAATATCTTAGCATCGTATGCATGAATTTTCTCTGTCATCTCGCGAGCAGTTCGTATAAAGTGAACTGGATTGTGTGTGGAACAAGGGCAATTAGGCATGTCATGCTGTTCAACTTTGTTGTCAACAAATGTGACACCAGTAATGATTAATCCTGTGCCTCCTTTTGCCCGCTCAACGTAATAGTCAATGCCCCTTTGGTTGAAACCGCCTTCTGAATCACCAAGGCCTAATGGTCCCATAGGAGCCATGGCAAAGCGGTTCTTTATCTCGCAGCTTCCAATCGAAACCTTCTCAAATAGAATACTATATTTTTTGTCCATAAAAAGTCCCCTTCTTATTTAAATTTTATTGAACATGTTCACCGAATGCATTCTACGAAAATAGTATATCAGTATGTTAATTAATTGTCAAGAAGTTTTGTGATTTTAAATCATAATCTATAAAAAATTTAGGCGAAATAAGCACGATTGAATCATCATTTATAATTTATTTGATAAAATAAATTTTAAAAGTTTGTATACATTTGTTTGTTCAGTTTGTTATATTAATGAAAGAACAAAAACGGCGCCGTTATATAGAATACATCTGATATTATACTGGGGAGGTCAGTCATGAAAGATGAGAGGTTTGAAAACTTCTTAATAAATAAGATGGCCATAATTTACAAATATCTCATTAAAATCGGTGCATCTTGTGAAGATGCAGAAGATATCGTACAAGAAACCATGTGTAAAGCTATTGAGTATGTTGATTCCCTAAACGTTGATAACATCTACCCATGGCTGTTTAAAGTATCATTGTACAGATATTATAATCTGTACAATAAGAAAAAGAAGGAGGAAGTCGGTATTGATGATAAAATTCTCTCAAGTCTGTATTCAGATGGAATGATAGAAGAACATGTGCTTAATGAAGAATTGAAATCAAACGTTCATAAAGTCCTTGGTCTATTAAAAGAAAGCTACAGAACCCTCTTAATTTTCAAATATTTTATTGGATTATCTTATAAAGAAATAGGCGATATATTAAATCTGGATGAAAACAAAGTAAAGACATATCTTTACCGTGCAAGGACTAAATTTAAAGAATTGTGGGAGGTATCGAATTATGGCAGATGAAAAAAATATAAACGTAAACGACAATAATGATGAGAAGGAACTTGATGAAATTTTTGAAAGCGCTAAGAAAGATAAATTTGATAAAGCGGTTAAAAAAGCAAAATGGCGCTCTATTTTAAGAACTATAGTTATAAGTTTGATAGTCATAGTGATTGTCTCAATAAGCACTATCTTTATAGGAATCAAAGTAACACAGTTGGAAAGTTCTGATATAAGTTTTGCCCTATCAGTATTCAATGATATCACCGCTCCTGATATGTATATAGGGAAATCAATCAGGTATGAAGGAATTTTTGGAGGCAAAACAGTTTATTCAACTTACAAGATAATAGAAGGTAAGGTAGTTTATACAGGTCAGCAGGAATACAGCTATGGGCTTTTCAACACTGTCGATGTACAGGCTATCAATTCACCAGCTATAGTATGGGGAAAAAGTTTTGATGAAGACAGTTTAAAAAAGCCGACTTACAACGAACTTGGTCAGAGGGAAATGATTTTTTTCTACCCATATGTAAAATACAAGACATACAAGAGTGACTTAAATTTACTGGAGGACATAGGAAATGACAAATATATAGAGATGGCATTATCTTTTGACAGAGAATACAGTATTGATGAAGTAAACAGCATGATGCCAAAAAACGTAACTTTAACGTGGTATTGGGTTGACGATCTAAATAGCAAAGAAAAAGAAGCACATAAACCCAATAAAAATAAGCAAAAACTTCCCGATGGAAAAATAATTGATGTAGATAATCCAGCAGATGTATGTTCTGAAAAAGCCGCCTACGGTATAAAGGTCTATGACAGCAACGGAGACAAATTAAAAAATCCAGAAGAACTTTTCATAGCCGTCATTGAAAATAATATAAATGAGATAGAAAAACTTAAAACAGATAATCATAAGGTAAATGGCATCAAATCGGAGGTTAAAAGAATTTACGATAATCTAAAAGACAAGAATGGAAAAATAAAAAAGGAAAACTTAAAGATACAAGGCGTCGTTGTAACAGGTACTGCAGAAACCTTAAAATCTCTTAGAGGTTTACCTTTTATAAAGGCATCATCACTAGGCGTTGTCACGGATAAGTATTGATATAAGTTAATAAAAATGAAAAAAGTATTTAAATAAATAAGTGTTACTAGTGATTTGCCATGGGTATTTAACTTACTCAAAGCCTTTGACAAATCACTATTTCACTTAAATTTAATAATTATGATGTACTTATGGTTAAGCGTGCATTACCTTATCATATTCGACTTGATTTTAAATTCCGCAATTTATAAGCAATCTCTAATACATTTTAATAACTATTTGGCTTAAGACTTTTCTTCATTCTCCTTGCGATTGTTTCAAATCCAAGATATTCATAAAACTTTTTTGCCTCATTTGCTTTATATACCTGAAAATCTATATAATCTAGGTTCTGCGGTCGTGCTATATATTATAAAAAATTCCATTTATTTACTTTTACACGCTTATTATATTATCCTTTATATTAATTTATTTGCCAATAATATCTTTGCAAGCTTCATATACATAATTAACCATTTTCTCAACAATAACCTTTAGCATATTATTGCCTTTTTCTTCTGATGCTATTGTCGGATCACCATAAACACCACTTTCACTTAAATTTTCTAAGGAAATAGCTGATTTCCCGTATAAAAGAGGTTTCAATGGATATTCTTTAACAGCTTTATTCATATCTACCAAATCAGGTCTTAAGGCCAACATTAAAGAAGTTTCAAATTCACAGGCATGAAACATGCCATACCATGTCTCGGATTGGCAATATTCCTTGATAATTTTTTCAAGATCATCTGTGTAAAATAAATATATAACATTCATTTTTATTTCATCCATCAGTTCTCTTGTAGCATATTTCATGGATGCATTATTTGCATCGTGTCCGTTAACTATAACCAATAATTTTATTCCATATCTTGATAGACTATGCGCAATATCTTTAATTACTATTTCTAAATGATCTTGCTCTAACGAAACAGTGCCTGGAATATCCCTCCAAACCCATGAATAACCGAATGATAAAGTTGGTAATAAAATAGCTCCTGTTCTATTGCATATAATTTTTGATATTTCTGTTGCTATAATAGTATCTGTCCCTAATGGTAAATGTGGACCGTGTTGTTCTGTAGATCCAATTGGTAATACGGCTACTGGAAATTCCTTGACATACTGAGCAATTTCATCTCTTGTCATTTTAGACATTTCCTTAAATTGATTTATCATTGTATTCGCACTCCTTAATTAATTTTAGATATTCCATTGCACTAGTTCTAATTTTATCCAAGTCTTCTATACTAGCTTTTCTCGGAACTAATTCGTTTCCTATACCAAAAAATGTACATCCTGCCTTATAATAATCAGAAATGTTGTCTTTAGATATACCTCCTACCGCCATTATTTTAAGAGTTGGAAATGGTCCCAATATGCTTTTTATGAATCTAATTCCAAGAACATCAGCAGGAAATACTTTTACTGTATCTATTTCAAAATTTATAGCATCAATAATTTCGCCAGGTGAAAATACGCCAGGAATTACTTTGATATCAAAATTTTTAATATACGTTATCAAATCTCTATTCCATCCGGGAGTTATTATATATTTAACCCCTAACTTCATTACTTTATCTACTTGTTCCTTGCTTATTACGGTTCCTACACCAATTTGTAAAATATTATAATACTTATTAACTAATTTTTCTAAACAATCCAAGCCATTACTTTCATTACTTAATGAAACTTCTACCCAATTAATTCCTTGATTCATAAGTTCTCTTGCAATGTCGCATACGTACCTTTGATCTACATCTCTTAAAATTGCAACTATATCACCTTTCTTTAAATTCACAAATTTCATCTCCTTTTTAAAGATATCACAAATAAAATTTTATGATACAATATTTCTAATTTAGGCCTTTGCTTGTAAAGCAAAGGCCTTTTAAATCTCATAGATTGAAGTATTTATAACCAATATTTTTATTATCTAAAACTGAGCTAGCCATCTCGCAGGATTTTCTACAAAAATTGTTTGGATTGTATTTTTATTTATTCCTTCGTCTATAAGTCTTGGTATAAATTTAGTCTTTATATATTTAAATCCAGGGCCTCCTCCATAAGCCTCAAGGTAACTCTGTCTTCCCATATCTCCAGAGATCAAGATCTGTTTTTCATATCCATGTGCAAGTAAATTTTTTATTAATTTTACTCTAACAAAATCTGTTGTGTATTTTATTTTTCCACATCCATCGAATTGAACATATACTCCACGCTTAGCCAATTGTAAATGATAGTAAGGATCCGGGTTCCTATCGCTATGCCCAACTGCAACTTTTGTTAGATCTGCCCCTTCTCTTTCAAGAATGTCAAGCATTTCGTTACCCATTGTACCTGATTCTGTATGCATCCAAATAGCTGCACCAGTTACTTTCTGTGCATGAGCAGCGGCAATGGTGGTTTTTTCTTCTAATGGATGGATAAGCTGTAACCATGAGCCAACCTTAATATATCCAGCTTTAATTGTAGTATTATCCATTCCAATTGTAAGATCTTTTATTAACATTTCTGTAATCTCGTCAATCGATTTTTGCTCAACCCAATCAGGATAATATACGTGTTTATTAAATCCTGTAGTTGCAACGATATTTATGCCTGAGTCTTTTGCCATCTTTTCGAGTTTTTGTCCATTTCTCCCATAATCAATAGTAGAGCCTTCTATTAAAGAATTCCCCCCAACTTCCTTAAAATTCAGCAACTCTTTTAAAGATTTTTCATAATCTGTCAATTCGAAATCTCTATCTTTTTGTTGAGGAGGAGGACAACACCATAAATGCTCATGTGAATAAGTAAAACCGAGTTTATCTTGCGGAATGTCTCCAAGAACTGTTCTAATTTTCTTCATAAAATTACCTCCTAAATTATTATCTTTTCAAAAGCTCTTTAATTAACCCATACATACCTGCCTTTGATTTTAAAATTTAACTATTAAAAACAATTAAAATATCTATATAAGCTTATATGCTTATTTATCTTCCCCCAATTATCAAATTCAATTGAAATATTAGAATTCTTAAATCTATTAAATTGCGTATATCCTACACAGATAAAGCAATATTTATTCAATTATAACAACCCATTATAAGCCAAATACCTTACCTACGAGTCGCATTAATACTGCCACTATAATAGCATCAGGCGAGGCAAACCATAATCCTGTTATTCTATACTTTGAAACATCAATAAGTGGATATGAAAATGCTATAAGTAATGTCCATGTGATACCAAAAATTAGGCCTCCTAAAATAGCCCCTCTTCTTCCGCCTCTTGCATTTCCAAATACTCCTACAGCTCCGCCCATAAAGAACAATCCAATAACTGAAGGTAGAACCGCAACTGGAAGCCACTTTGATAGAAATGTTACTATAAGACTTCCTATTAAAGTTGCTATAAATCCAATAGTAACACCTGTTGGAGCATAAGGATAAAATATTGGAACATCAAGTGCAGGTTTCGCACCTGGCACAATCTTCTCGCTTATACCCTTAAATGCAGGTATAATTTCTCCTAAAAACATTCTAACGCCTTGTAGTAAAACAAGTATTCCTGCAACGAAAGTAAGAGCTTGTATTATTGCAAATAAATAGGTATTTTGTCCTCCAGTAATCTTTACCATATCTTTCGGATTAACAAAAAATGCTGTAATCAAATATACTGCTAGCATAACAATTCCCATCAACACTGACATATCTTTTAAAAACCCAAAATTCTTACTAACATTTATTTCTTCAGTAGATTTTGTTTTATCTCCTAATTTACCGCCAATCCATCCGCATAAAGATATCCATGAACTACCCCAAAATCCAAATGCAACATTATCACTTCCTGTAACAATACGGACAGAAGCTTGGGAAATCGCTGGAAACAAAACCATTGATATACCTTGAACTATTGAACCTATTAAAATTGCTTTCCAACCATTTATACCCATCTGATCTAAAACAATTGCCATAGTACCTGCAAATGAAAACATCATATGGCCAGTAAGAAATATATATTTATACTTTGTAATTCTTGCTAGAATTACATTTATTATAAATGAAAACACAAGTATAAAGGCAGTTTCATAACCCAAAAATGTCTGTACTGCAGCAACAAGAGAATTATCTTCTGCTACTATACCGGTTAAATGAAAAGCTTGGGTAAACATTGTACTAAATGGTGTTAAAGCATTGACTATAACCCCAGTTCCAGCCTGTAATATCAGAAATCCAAAAACAGTTTTTAATGTACCAACAAAAATTTCCGATGCTGATTTTCTCAAAGCTATTAAACCAATAAGAGCTACTATACCAAGAATAAATGCAGGATTACTTAAGAATTGGACAAAAAATTCTAACATTCAAAATCCTCCTTTTTTAATTAACAATTGCATAAATTATGGCCTCTAACATATATTTTTTATTTTAAACTTTCTATAACTGGTATTACTTTTCTTTCAATTTCATCTTTGTCAATTAAATTTTTTATGCTAACTACTAAGGCATTTTCATGTTTTAACTGCGCTGCTATTTCTTCAGATGCTACAAAAAAATCACATTTTTTCCCTTTAGCCGAACTTAAATCTACAGCTTCTCCTTCAATTTTATAACCATGCTTCTTAGCAATATCTTGTATTTCCATAAGCATCATAAGGCTAGTTCCCATACCCATTCCACAAACAGTAACTACTTTCATGGTTTCACCTCTTTTTGATATTAAATCGTTAAAAAACAAAATACTTCTTATACTTTAAAATTTCTTCATTTGCCTCAAGAATATAATATTAAATTAGATTAAGCACATCTTTACTACATTGTGAATGACAAATTTCACTAACTAACTTATCATCCCCCAACAGTTCTACCAGCTCTGACAACGCTTTTAAATGTGCTGAATGGTCAACTGCACACAAACATACGACTATTTTAACTGGATCGTTTTCCTTATTGCCGAAATTTACTGGATTTTTAAGTGTGATGAGGCTCATGCCTATTTTTTTAGCTCCTGATTCTGGTCTTGCATGAGGCATTGCTATTCCTGGGGCAATGACAATATATGGTCCTATCTCTTTTACAGAGTTTATCATAGCATCTATATATCTATGCTCAATTGCACCATCTTTTTCTAAAAGCTCGCCTCCAATCCTTACTGCTTCTTCCCAGTCTTTCACTTCAACATTCAGCCTAATAGTCTTTTCTGTCAAAAGGTCTTTTAACAATGGTTCTGCAACTCCTCTCTCTTCGTTTACATCTTCAACATCTAAGAATTCTTTGAGTTCTTCAATCAATTTCTGCCTGTTTAAAATACTGCAATGCTTTTCAATAATCTTAATTAGATCGTCTGACTTGATTACGCAAGTCTTGTCATTTCTTATAAACAATTTCAATTTTTCAATATCATTTTCAGTTAACAAAGGATTTACAACTACAGTTTTAATTCCTTCCGCATCCACTGGAACAGTAGACACTATCAAATCAACATGTTTTTTCTTTAATTCATCTTTTACTTGATGGTATGCAACGGTTCCTTTTATATTTACATTGAAAACCGATTGAAGCCTTGATGATAGCATCTTTGCCGTTCCGATTCCTGTGCCGCATACCACAAGCACATCCATTCTACTGCTTACTGGTGATTTTTGTCTCTCAATTGCTGCACCAAAATGCATCACGAAATATCCGATTTCTTCATCATTAAGTTTGTTTCCTGCATATTCTTCTAAGGGCTTTAAACATCCTTTCACTACTTGAAAAAGCCTGTTGTAATTCCTTTTTATTTCCTCCAATACTGGATTTTTTAGCTCTAAGCCATGGCTTAGCCTGTATACCGTAGGCCTTACATGCTCCAAAAGGCCTTCGAAAAGCTGCACATCTCTGGATAAATCTATATTTACCTCCATTTCTACATTGCTGATGATTTTCTTCGTAATAAGCTCTAGTTCAAGCCAATTTTTATCTTTGTTGCTTTTCTTGTTCGTTACATTACTTCCCAAAAGATGGACAGTTATATAGCCAATCTCGTCTATAGGTATGTTGACATTAAAATGCTTTTCAAGCATCTTGGCTATATTTGAAGCGACACTGAATTCCTTTGTCATTTCCAGCGATTTTAATTCTTCTGTAGGCATTATGATGTCTCTTCCAAGCTCTATCCTCTTTATAGCAATTGCAATGTGGGCAACTAATCCCGTAAAGGCCGCATCGGAAAATACCGTCTCTAATTCATTTTCTGCAATCTTTATGCATTCTTCAATATACGATATATCAATATCCTGAAAGAGCCTTTTTATTTCGTTGTCCATGCCCACATTTATCTTTGTGTACATAGGCGATTTTACGATGTCAAGCACTTTTTCTATATCTACCGTTTCAGTAAGAAGTTCTATAGCGGCTTTTCTGACTCTTTTCTCGTCTCCTATGACTTTCAATCCAAACTTTGGCACTGATTTCAGCTCAAGTCCATGTTGAGAAAGCCATTTCCTCACTTTATCAAGGTCATTTATGATAGTGCTTCTAGATACCAATAATTTGTCTGCCAATGTATTTATTGTCGTATAATCTTTCTGTCCCATCAAATTGCTTAAAATTATATTAACCCTTTCTTTCTGCGAAAGTGCATAATGGTAAATGCTTACGTCGTCTAAAATCTCTAATACCTTTTTTCTATCTTCCAATGATTCAGAAAATTTCACACCTACATTTGGTTTTCTTATTAATTGTGGCAAATTGTTGTACTTTAAAAATTCATCGATTGCATCAAGGTCATATCTTATCGTCCTTGAGCTTACTTTAAATGAACTGGCCAGTTCAGTGATCTTGACCGGGAGGCTTGAATTAACAAGCTTCATCAGTATGTGTGTGCACCTTTCATTGAGTATGATAATTATCACCTCTTTCATTATCAATTATATTATCATTTGTCTTGCTTGAAAAGCTTAACATTTTTCACTTCAATTGTGGCAAAACTGTACTATAAGCAATGCCTTACTAATATATTTCCCCGAACTAAATTTATTTTTTCCTGTTATTTTCTATAAAATCTTTCGCTTTCGTATTTTTGAACATAAAAATACCGCCTCGACCTATTACGTCTTAGCGGTTTAGTTTATCTATTTTGAGAAGGATTATTTTCACCACAAATTTTAATTTTCTTTCATAAACTTATCGAGAGTTTCTCTATCCGGCAGTCCATCGTTGTCACCTGGTGACATGATTATTATTGCTCCTATTGCATTGCCTCTTTTTACTGCATCTTTAAGTGTAAGCCCTTCTAACAACCCACTTATTACACCTGTTGCAAATCCATCTCCAGCCCCTACCGTGTCAACTACTTTTTCAACTTTATATCCGCTTACAATAAAGCTCTCATCTTTTGTCTTAACATATGCTCCTTTATCTCCGATCTTGATTATGACAGCTTCTGCTCCTTTTTCTAAGTAAAAATCAGCTATGGCATCAACCTCTTCTGAACCTGTCAAAATAAAACCTTCTTTTATACCTGGCATGACTATATTACACCTTGATGCGATGTCGTTTAACGTAGACACCATCTCATCTTCGCTTTTCCAAAGGCTCTTTCGTATGTTTGGGTCAAACGATATCCTTATGCCGTTTTCTTTTCCAATCTGAATCATTCTATATAACGTATCTAATGTATCATTTGAAAGAGCCGCTGTTATGCCTGTAATGTGTATGTGCTTAAGCTCACCTAGTTCGCAGTCAATGTCATCTGGTGTCACGTGTGATGCCGCTGAACCCTTTCTAAAGTAAAATATATCCGGATCTCCCTTTGATGTCTTTGATTTAAGCATGAACCCTGTTGGATATTTATCGGTAAACTTTATAGATGAAACATCAATTTCTTCTTCCAACAATTTTTCATAAATGTACTTTCCGAAAGGGTCATTGCCAAGCCTCGTAATGTACTTTACAGTATGCCCAAGCCTGCTTAAACCTATTGCAACATTTGCTTCTGCTCCTGCCAATGCCTTTGTAAACTTGTTTACTCTATCAAGCGTCCCTTCTTCCTCAGCTATAAATAATGCCATAGGTTCTCCAACCAATAAAACTTCTGCCAAAATATCACCTACTTATCTAATCTACTTTACTGCATTTACGAGCCTCTTTGCTCTTTCCTCTAAAAGGTCCAGATTGTCAAAGTTTATTCCCTTTGTCAGATATCCTCCAACACCAACCGCATATGCACCGTTTTCAAACCATTCATTAATATTCTCGTCATTTACACCGCCTGTCGGCATAAATTCAAGAAATGGAAAAGGCCCTTTTAGAGACTTTATTATCTTTGAATCTACGAATTCGCCTGGGAAAAGCTTTATAACTTCCGATCCCATCTTGTAAGCTTTAAACATCTCTGTGGTCGTTGCTGCTGCCATTGAGAAAAATACATCATTTTTCTTGCAGTATGATGCGACTTCTTCAACAATACAAGGAGTAACAACAAAATCTGCTCCACTTCCTACAGCTTCCTCTGCCTGGCTCAATTCCAATACTGTTCCAGCACCTACTATTTTATCAGGATATTTCCTTTTAAGTTCCTCAATAAGCTTTCCTGCCCCATCAACAGTGTACGTTATCTCTATTATGTTTATGCCGCTTTCTATGACTTTCTCTGCCATTTTAAGCCCCAATTCATAGTCTTTACACCTTATGACTGAAAATATCCCACCTTTTGTCTTTTCTTTTATCTCTTTAAAGCTCATAAAAACTCATCCTTTCTACAAATATATATTTAATGAGATCTGGTAGATCCCCTTATTACAAGCTCTGCTTTTAAAACAACCTTCTTAGGTTCAATTTCATCGCCGCTACTTATCCTGTTAATAAGCATTTTGGCTGATTCCACGCCCACTTCATAGGTGGGCTGTGATATGGTAGTGATCCCTGGCGGTATAAGCGATGCCCATCCCCAATCGTCGTAGCCACATACAGCAACGTCATCAGGTATCTTTAAATTCAATTTATTTACGACTTGTAGTACATTTAAAAGCACAACACCATTTACAGCAAATAATGCCGTCCTGCACTTCCTGCAATCTTTAATCATTGATACTATATTCTCTTCAATTTTGCTTAAATCATCGTCTACTTCAAATATCAAATTGTTGTTATCTATTCCGTATTTTTTGCAAACGTCTAAAAATGCTTGTTTTCTTTCCGTACGTGTGCTTATATCACCTATCCTTTCGGTAAAAAAACCTATTCTCTCATATCCATTTTTTATTAGGTGCAAAACAAGTTCCGACGTAACTTCGTAGTTGTTGACAACAACGGTATCAAATACCGTATTTTTTATGCTTCTATCAGCCAATACTACAGGTAAGCCTTTTTTAAACAGTCCTATCAAAAACTCGTCATTGCCTCCAGCGGTGTTTATTACAAGCCCGTCTACATTGTTGTCTAAAAGTGATAAGATGTACTCTCTTTCTTTTGTAGCATCATTATCTGTGCTGGCTATTATTAAATTATACCCGTTTTCTTTTAAGACTCTCTCTATACCCTTCACAAGGATAGACGAAAAATGGTTGCCTATGTCAGACACAAGAACACCTATAAGGTTTGACCTATTCAGTTTTAAACTGCGAGCTAAATTATTAGGTCTATAGTTAAGTTCATCTATGACCTTTTTGATGTTTTCCTTTGTTGCATCCGACATGTACTCATAGCGACCATTTAAAAACCGCGAAATGGTCGTCTTTGAGACGCCTGCTTTTTTTGCTACATAATCAATCGTAATTTTAAAGTTATCATTGCTCATATCATCACCAACATTTGTTTTTTAGAAACCAGTTTACGAAACCGGTATATATAATATATTCTACACAATATTTAAAAATCCTTCTTGTTTAATTAAAATTAGTAAACTTTTCTCTCTAAAGTAGAGAACATCATTTTGTAAAAATATATATAACTATTAAATTCCCATAAGAAAATTTAGAAAAGCGAAAGACAATCCTAAAAATAGTATAAAAAGATTTAAGAAAAGTATAAAAAAAAGTTGACAGTATAAAACAAGTGAAATATAATAAACATAGAGATGTTGGAGGAAAGGTTAATGTGCTACTCGGATAAGAGCATTCCTGTGCAGAGGTTAATGCTCTTTTTTGTTTTGACCAATTTCAATCTTGAATTCCAAATGAAAAATGAAAATTGACTTTACCTCCAACATCTCACGAATATAGGGAGTGGTGCTCTTTCCGATCATTAACCTTAATGATATTATAACATATATAATTATTTCGTTACAACAAAAAAAGTGCGCACTACGGCGCACAATAATTAGCTAAATCTTCTTTTTAATCTTGACAACACATCTGACATTGCTGCCAAATCACCGCCGACTTCTTTTACCTTTCCTCTATTTTGACTTATGATATCTTTGAGCCTTGACAGAATCTTATCGTTTTCCGTCCTCAATTCTTCTATCTGTCTTAATATCTCATCATCTGACGGCAATGCGATTTCTGCTACATTTACTTCATCAGACTCAAAATCATACGTATCATACTTTGATGGAATGACCGTTTCAATATTAAGCTCATGCTTTATCTTCTCTGAAAGCACCTTTTGAGCACTATCTTCGCCGTGAACAATAAATACTTTCTTAGGCTTTTTCTTAAATGACGATATCCAATCCATAAGGCCCTTTTGATCAGCGTGACCAGAGAAGCTTTCTATGTTTTGGATCTCCGCATTAACTGTTATCTCTTCTCCAAAGATATTCACAGTCTTTTCACCTTCTAATATCCTCCTGCCAAGAGTGCCTTTCGCCTGATAGCCTACAAATACTATGGTGCTGTCAGCTCTCCAAAGATTGTGCTTTAAGTGATGTTTTATGCGCCCAGCTTCACACATGCCGCTGGCTGAAATGATAATGACAGGTTCTTTAAGGTCATTCAATGCCTTCGATTCTTCTGCGGAATGAGTAAAGTGCAAATTGGGAAAATCTAATGGATAATCTCCATTTTTAACATACCTTCTTGCCTCTTCATCAAAATAATCTAAGTGTTTTCTAAATACGCCTGTAACAGATGTAGCAAGAGGACTGTCAACATAAACAGGTACCTTGCTTATGTACTCTATCTCGTCCTTATAAAGTTCTTCATCAAGCTTATGTAATTCATATAAAAGTTCCTGTGTCCTTCCAACAGCAAATGACGGAATGACTACATTGCCTCCTCTTGATATGGTCTTTTTTATGATCTCCATAAGCTTTTTCGCTTTATCGCCAACATCTTCATGGAGCCTATCACCGTATGTAGATTCACACACAACATAATCAGCTTCATCTATAATAGTGGGATCTCTCAAAATCGGAATATTTTTGTTTCCCAAATCCCCTGAAAAAACCACCTTTGTCTCTTTATCTCCCTCTTTTACCCAAATTTCAAGTATAGATGAGCCCAGCATATGTCCTGCATCATTAAACTTTACTTTTATGTCCTCCGATGGCTCTATTATCTCATCATAATTGACACCGCAAAAAAGCTGCATTGCTGCTTTTCCATCGTCAGCAGTGTAAAGCGGCATTCTAAGCGTTTTTCCTGCTCTCTTTCTTTTGCGGTTTTTCCATTCGTTCTCAATCTGCTGTATATGTCCACTGTCCTGCAACATGTATTCACACAGATCTACCGTTCCTTTTGTGGCGTATATCTTTTTTCTATATCCTCTTTTATAGAGAAGGGGAATCCTTCCACTGTGATCTATATGAGCGTGTGTCAAAAGCATGAAGTCAATATCTGCAATATCAAACGCAAATTCTTGATAGTTGTACTCATCTTCTATTTCGCTTCCTTGAAACATGCCACAGTCTATTAGAAATTTTGATTTTTCAGTCTCCACAAGATAGCAAGAACCTGTTACTTCCTTTGCAGCACCTAAAAAAGTGATCTTCATCATATCTCTCCTCTCGCAATTGATAAAAATATTCAAGATTTTATCAATAGTCTTAATAATATTATACTATAATTAATAAAAAAAGCGAGGAAAGACTTAAATCCTTCATCTCGCTTTTACAATCCCGGATATGAAAACACTTCAGATATGACAAGTGTAGCAGCACCTATGGCTCTTTCCAGCATTCCAAGCTTTGATATCTCAATAGCAACATCATTGTACCTTGATACGAGACATTTTTCTTTTACGTATTGTTTGACAGCGTCTATCAACATATCGCCAATGCCGGATAATGTATTACCTATAAGCACCAAGTCCGGATTGAATGTATTAACTATATTTACAATTCCAACGCTTAAATTTTTAGAAATTTCGTTTATCGCATCGATAGCAAGTTGGCTTCCTAGCTCCGCATAACCTGCAATATCATTTATGTCAAGAGAGTCTATGTTTTCACCGCTTAAAAAGTCGTCCTCCTGCCCCGCTTCAAGCCTTTCTTTTATAAATTGAAAAAGTGACTTTTCAGATGCATAGTTTTCCCAGCATCCTCTGTTTCCGCAACTGCACATGTGGTCATTTATGTCAATCGTCATGTGCCCCATCTCGCCTGCTAATCCGCTGGAACCTCTGTAAAGCTCATTATTGATTATGATTCCTGTACCTATGCCGATGCCTGCACTGACGTATACAAAATTTTTAGCGTTTCTGCCTCCTCCAAACCATTTCTCACCGATAGCACCTGTATTAGCCTCATTGTCGATATACACTTTTAAGTTGAATCTCTCTTCTACCATCTTTTTAAGCTCAACATTTTCCCAATTTAAGTTTGGAGCTTTTAGCACGACGCCTCTTTTATAATCTGTAATCCCAGGCACACCGATGCCTATGCCTAATATTCCCTTTACCGTATTTGGTGAATTTTTTATAGCCTCATCTATAAGTTCCAGCATCTTAGATATGATATCTTCCTTGCTTTCACCGATCTTTAAATTTATCCGCTTTTGCCACAATATGTTTGCAAGTATGTCTGTCAAAATGACGAGAATATAATTTACATCAAGATCTACGCCTATGACGCAACCAGCAAGGCTATTTATCATAAGCATTATTGGTTTTCTGCCACCTTTTGACTCTCCGGGTCCTTCTTCTTCTACAAAACCTTCTTTTATAAGTTCATCAACTAGAGAAGAAATTGTCGATTTATTTAACCCTGTAATATTTGCTAAGTCAGCCCTAGATATTATGCCTTTTTTGCGTATTGTATTAAGAACAATAGATTTGTTAATTTGCTTAATTAATAGCTGGTCACCTGTTATCATCAAATCACCTTACATTACTTCGTTTTCACCAACAACCTAATTTCATATTATACCATATTAAAGTGCGTTTACTCAATGATATAATCTTGACATAATAATCAAAAAACGCGTCTAAAAGTTTAACAATTTGACGAAAATTTTCCTATGAAACTGCACTTTCTTTTTATCTTCATTAAAAATTTTTATAATGTTACCTTCCCCATTAATAAATCCTTATTTGAGCTGCTGTTACCGATGTAAACTTCATAATCCATGTGCTCAAGTTCCCATTCATTTGTATCTGGGTTAAACCACTTTAGCTTTTCGATTGGGCATCTTATTTCCACTGCCATCTTCTCACCTGGATTTAACGTAATACGTTTAAATCCTCTCAAAAGTTTTACAGGTCTATCTACAGATGAGTTTTTAAATCCCACATACATCTGTACAACTTCATCGCCTTTCATACTACCAGTATTCTGAACATCGCACGATGCAACAACTTCATCCCCATCTACACCAAATTTTTCATTCGAGAAGCTAAATGTTGTATATGAAAGTCCAAAACCGTAAGGCAGAAGAGGTTCTATGCCTTCTTTCTCCAGTTTTGCATATCCGTGATAGTATCCATAATGTTGCTCTTTAGTATCCCAATCTACATGAGGAAGGTCGCTTTCCCTGTATGGGACGACAAATGGCAATTTTCCGCCTGGATTTACATCGCCAAAAAGCGTCTTTGCTATGGCTGTGCCCCCTTCCATTCCCGGATAATAAGCCATAAGTATAGCAGATACGTCATCCTTCCATTCGTTTATCATAATCATATTGCCGCCAATCAAAACGACGGCTGAATTTTTATTTATAGGTCCTACAGCTTTTATAAGCTCTATTTCATCTTTGTGAAGGCCCAGCGACTTTACTCTATCCCCGCCATATCCCGTCTCAGAGCCTACACTTATCTGGCCCCCTGCCTCTTCTACTGACTTCAACATGGGATCATCTTTGCCAAGTATCTCATCTGCAATAGTATCAGAGTACTCACCTTCATCGTGAGGACCATATCCAACGACAAATATTACTGCATCAGACGACTTTGCTATCTCCTTTGCTTTCTCTAAGTCATCGCCATCGTAAAAGACTACTTCAGAATCAGGCAAAAGCTTCTTTATACCTTCTAATGGTGTAACAACGTATTTTGGATATACTCTGCTGGAGCCGTAATCGCCAATGTTACCAATATTTCCTAGCCTTCCAAGAACAGCTACACGCTTTGACTTATCTTTTGAAAATGGAAGCACGCCGTCATTTTTCATAAGTGTCATACATTTTTCAGCAGCTTCTAAAGCCAAATCTATATGTTCTTTACAGCTTATCACATCTTTGCTATACTCTTTATCATCTGCTTCAGTAAATGCCAAAAGCGTTCTAACAATGCGTATTGCTGCATCGTTTATCCTGTCTTCACTTACCTTTCCTTCTTTCACTGCCTTGATTAGCTTATCTCCAAAGTACAATGTATGGCACATCTCTATGTCCATACCAGCATTTGCTGCTTCTACAGTGTCCCTAACACCTAGGAAGAAATCGCTAATCACAAAGCCATCAAAGTCCCATTCGCCCTTTAATACTTTGTTTAAAAGGTAATCGTTGTGGCCACAGTGTTTGCCTTGATAGAGATTGTACGCACTCATAACAGAAGCAGCCCCTGCATCAATGCAGTCTTTAAAATGCGAGAGGTATACCTCTCTTTCAGTCCGCTTGTCTGCAGTGACATTTACTTTAAACCGCGACCTTTCCATGCTGTTAAAAGCAAAATGCTTTATGCATGCAATGACATTCTCTTCCTGAACACCTCTTACAAGTGCAGATCCCATCTGTCCTATGTGAAAGGATTCTTCACCGTAAGTTTCCTGGCTTCTTCCCCACCCAGGATTATAAGGAAGATTTATGCAGACACCGCCAAAGAGATTCCCGCCATGTGCTCTAATCTCTCTTCCAATTGCCCTTCCAATGCGCTCTTCTAGATCTGTATCAAATGTAGCACCCCTTGCCATTGACACAGGAAAACATGTGCTATTCCCCTGCACTGCTCCTCTTGGTCCATCGCAAAACTTCATCTCAGGCACTCCAAGCCTCTCATTTCCACCAGCAGGATATGGCACATAATTGTAATGATTGCCATTTGCTTCATCATTAATCAAATCCTTAAGGCTTACTTTGCCGCTCATAAGATACACTTTCTCTTCAAGAGTCATCTTTTCCACTATCTTTTTTGCCTTGTCTGTATAAGACAATCTGTATTCCTTTGTGCACTTCATATTTCTAGTCCTCCTCTCATTTCTAAAACAATATCATTCTTCACAATAATTAAGAGTTCACCTCATATAAAGGTTAAGAGGTGAACCTGTTTTTTGAAATCAAATCCTTTATATCAATATCTATAAACTATATAAATTTAATTCCAACGTTATTCTTTATTTTTCGAGGCTACATCTACATAAACAGCTAATAGTAATATCAATCCCTTAACAACATATTGCCAAAATGGTGCGGAATTAAGTAAGCTCATTCCATTGTTGATACTTGCCATAACTAATGCGCCTATTATAGCACCAATAACTGATCCAACGCCTCCCATAAGGCTTGCTCCACCAATTACACAAGACGCGATTGCATCCATCTCCGCATTCTGACCTGCAGATGTTGATCCAGCATTTAAAGTTGATGTAAGAACAACGCCTGATACTGCTGCAAGCAATCCATTAATTGCAAATAAAATAAGTGTTATCTTCTTAACATTGATACCTGATAATTTTGCAGCCTCGATATTACCACCTAATGCATAAACTCTTCTCCCAAAAACTGTCTTTGATGCAATATAAGTAAATATTGCAACTAAAATCGCCAAAATTAATACTGAAAAAGGAATTCCATTATAGGAATTTAGCGTGAATACAAATAGTCCAATCAATACAATCATAAGTATTATTTTAGCAATATCTAAATAAAAAGGTGAAACTTCTAACCCATACTTAATTTTTGATTTCCTTTGTGAATATATAGTATAGGCTCCTACTAGTAATACAATTATACCGAGTAAATAGCCACTTACTGGAGTTAAATAAGCTTGACCTATAAACTGAAAATCACTACTCAATGGTGCTATAGTATAACCATTAGTTATACCAATCAATATTCCTCTAAATACCAGCATGCCTGCTAACGTTACAATAAACGATGGAACATTTTTATAAGCTACCCACCAGCCATTCCACGTTCCTAAAATCAAACCAATCGCTAACGCAATAATTATTGAAAGGATGCCATTAATATGAAACCAGACATTAGCAATTGCAGCTATACCACCAGTCAGACCTAAAAGCGATCCAACTGAAAGATCAATCTGACCAGCTATTATTACAAAAACCATCCCTATGGCTAAAACCGCCGTAGAAACCATTTGCCTAAAAAGATTTGACATATTTCTAGAAGTTAAAAAGTCACCCTTTGTAGCAATTGCAAAAATAATCCAAATACCGACTAATGCTATTATCATCGTATATAATTTTAAATTAAATGAAAATTTTTTATTTATCGATACATTATTTTCTTTAAAACCTTTCGAATTCACCATTGTTATTTACCTCCTATCGCACATTGCATTATCATTTCTTGAGTAACATCTTTATTGACAAATTCACCCTTCTTTTTACCTTCATGCATTACGACAATTCTATCACTTAATCCTATTATTTCTGGCAGTTCTGATGATACCATTATTATTGAAATACCGCTTTTAACCAATTCATAAATTAATTTATATATCTCATATTTTGCACCGACATCAATTCCACGAGTAGGTTCATCTAATATCAATATTTTAGGATTTCTTAATAAATTTTTAGCCAAAACCACTTTCTGTTGATTTCCACCGCTTAAATTTTTTACTGCTAAGTCAAAATGTGAAACTTTTATTTTCAACATTTCGATATATTTTTTAACATCCACTATTTCTTTATTTACGTCAACTGAGCCAAAGTTATTTTTATAACTTTCTATATTAGATAATGTCATATTATCTCTTACAGATAATATATTTATTAACCCTTGACCTTTTCTATCTTCTGGAACCATTGCAATTCCATAATCCAAGGCTTCATCAGGATTTCTTATATTAATTTTTTTACCTTCTAAATAGATTTCACCTTCATGTCTTCCTGGATATGATCCGAAAATACTAGAAACAAGTTCAGTTCTTCCAGCTCCAATAAGGCCTGCTATTCCTAATATCTCACCTTCTTTTAAAGTAAAGCTGACATTGTCTACAATTTTTTTGCTAGATGATTTCGAATCATAAACACTGAAATTTTTTACTTCCAATATTTCTTTTCCAATTTGATGTTCCTCTTTTGGGAAAAGATTCGTAAGTTCACGCCCAACCATCATTTTTATAATTTCACTCTCTGTAAGATTTTTTGTATCTTCTGAACCTATTGTTTTTCCATCTCTCTGAACTGTTATCCGATCCGTTATTTCCATTACTTCATTTAATTTATGAGATATATATATACATGTAACACCATTATCTTTTAACTGTCTTAATATATTAAACAATATCTCAACATCAGCATCTGTAAGAGATGATGTTGGCTCATCCAATATCAACAAGCTAACATTTTTAGATAAAGCTTTGGCAATTTCAACTAATTGTTGCTGTCCAATGCCCAAATTCTTTACTGGTACATTAGGATTAATATTCAAATTCAATTTATCAAGTAAGATTTTAGTTTCATAGTACATCCTGTCAAAATCAATTATCCCATTTTTATTAGGCTCATTCCCAATAAATATATTTTCACTGACAGACAATTCTTTAACTAATGACAACTCCTGATAAATTATACCTATCCCTGCATCTTCTGCATCTTTAATATTATTTAATTTTAATTCTTTTCCATCAAATATTATCTCTCCAGAAAAAGTACCATATGGATATACACCGCTTAAAATTTTCATAAGTGTTGACTTTCCCGCACCATTTTCACCACATAGTCCGTGTATTTCTCCTTTTTTGACTTTCAAATTCACATTGTCTAAAGCTTTAACACCGGAAAAATCCTTTGTTATATTTTTCATTTCTAGTATGAAATCACCCATATCCATCCCTACCTTTTTTGATTAGGGGAATGAGTTTTTCACTCCCCTAAATAATTTTTAATAACTATTGTTTTGGCCATTGATCTTTAGGAACATTTTTATAAACTTCATCAAGGCTATGGAATCCGTCTTTTATGATAGTATCTACCATATTGTTCTTATCTACGGCTACAGGTGTAAGCAATACAGATGGTACGTCAATTTTTCCATTATTGACCTTTCCGTTTGCATTGATGTCTTCACCTTTTGCTAAGGCAACCGCTACATCAGCACCTTTTGTTGCTTCTTCCTTTACTGGCTTATACACAGTCATTGATTGTTTGCCTTCAACAATCAACTGACAATTTGCTAGATCAGCATCTTGACCGGATATTGCAACTTTTCCAGCAAGATTTTGTTCTTGTAAAGCCCTAATCGCCCCTAAAGCAGTACTGTCATTTGCATCAACTACTGCATCAATTTTATTGTTATTAGCTGTTAGTGCATTTTGCATAATATTGTAAGCATTTTGTGTAAGCCAATCTTGCGCCCATTGCTCTCCAACTATTTTTATATCGCCTTTATCAACTAACGGTTGTAAAACCTTCTTTTGACCTTGTTCAAACAATTTAGCATTATTATCTGTAGGTGAACCTTCAAGTAAGAAATAATTTCCTTTTGGTACCAGTTTTGTTATTGCTTCAGCTTGTAATTCACCAACTTTTTCATTGTCAAACGACACGTATGCATCTACATCTGCGTTCATAATTAATCTATCGTATGCTAAAACCTTTACTCCAGCTTTATGAGCTTCTTCAACGATTGGTGCTATTGCACTTCCATCATGTGGAATTATTACTAAAACTTTTATGCCTTGCGCTATTAAATTTTGACATTGCGAATATTGTGTTTGTGAATCACTATTAGCTGACTGTACTAATACATCAGCTCCTAACTCTTTAGCCCTTTGAACAAAATAGTCTCTATCATGTTGCCATCTCTCTAGATTTAGAGTATCAAAACTAAAGCCAATTTTAATTTTGCCTGAGTTGTCAGATGTATTGGTCGTTTGGCTTGTTTGATTATTAGATTTTGATTGATTCGGATTTGTTGTAGCACACGCCGAAAACGTAAACAACATACTAAGTATAAGTATCAACGACAACAAAGCTTTTTTTGCATTTTTACCCATCCTTAAAATTCCCCTTTCTTATCAATAATTTTTTGCGGTAGTCAAAACTCTTATGTTATTTTTAAGTTTTAAAAGACATTAATCTATATTATTCATCTAACACCCCCTTATATTGGACTTATCGTAAAAAATTAAATAAAGTTTTTGGATTTATCAATTATTTTTTGTAAGCATTTACTAAATAAAGAATTTTATTATTAGATATAATTACTTTTATTTATTAATTTTTTAAATAAACATAATAAAGGGAAGTACAAGGAACAAATAATTTATACTATTATTTTTGTTTTTTTATCCAATGTTGATTGAACTACTTTACTACTAATAATTCAAACCGAAATCTATCTAGTTATTATTAATGTCCCTTGTACTATGATGAATTTTTTCACTATCAAATTTCTTTTTTTTTAACTTAACTTCGCTATCTCTTCAAATGTACCTTTTAATTTTGAATACAAGCTTACGTAAATCGGATAAAGCTTGTTGTATTTATCGACATTTTCTTGTATCGGATATACGCTGTCTGTAACTTTTATTAGACTGTCGCAGGCATCATCTACATTTTTATAAAGGCCATATCCTACAGATGCCATTATAGCTGCACCAAATGAAGGTCCTTCTGTAGCATTTATCATGTCTATCCTTACATTGAATATATCTGCAAGGATCTGCCTCCAAAGCTTGCTCTTTGCACCGCCACCGCTTACTCTGACTTCCTTAACAGGTATATTAAGATCTTTAATGAGCTCAAGAGAATCTCTCAACCCGAATGCGACACCTTCCAATATGGACCTTGTCATATGGCCTCTATTATGTGTTATGCTTAATCCTATAAAGCTTCCTTTTGCATAAGGGTCGCTGTATGGTGTACGCTCTCCCATTAGATAAGGCAAAAATACAAGTCCATCACTTCCCGGATGCGCTTTTTCAGCTTCTTCAAGGAGTCCATCGAATGTCATAGCCTCGCTGCTGTAATTATTTATATTGTCGACCCACCATTTAAGGCAAGATGCTGCTGACAGCATTACACCCATCACATGCCATTTGCCATTTGCATGGCAGAATGAGTGAAGCCTCAATTCTTCGTCTGCTGCATATTTGTCCTGTGATGCAAATACAACACCAGATGTACCTAAAGCAACTGACACTATGCCACTTTTCACCGTTCCAGTGCCAACAGCACCACTAGCCTGATCGCCGCCTCCACCTACGACAATTGTACCTTCTTCAAGTCCCGTCAGATCTGACGCTTCTTTTGTCACATGTCCCGTGACATCAGTCGATTCATAACATTTAGGAAGAGCTTCTTCTGGTATTTCAAATATGTCTATCATTTCTTTTGACCATCTTCTATTGCTGACATCGAATAGAAGTGTTCCTGATGCATCAGAAACCTCCGTCGCGTACTCACCTGTCAATTTAAACCTTATATAGTCTTTAGGCAATAGAATATGGGCGATTTTGCTGTACACATCTTTAAGGTGTTTTCTTACCCATAATATCTTTGGAGCAGTAAATCCTGTCAACGCCTTATTACCTGTATACTTCAAAAGACCTTCTTTACCTATTTTTTCGGTAATATAGTCACATTCTTCCTGTGTCCTCTGATCGCACCAAAGTATAGCAGGTGTGATGACATTATTGTCTCTATCGAGAAGCACTAACCCATGCATTTGTCCACTTAAGCCAACGCCTTTTATGTCATCGCTTTTTACACCACTTTTTGCAATAATCTCTTTTATACCGTCTTTCGTTGCATTCCACCAGTCCTCTGGATTTTGCTCTGCCCATCCCGGCTCTGGATAGTACACAGGATATTCTTTTGAAACGCTAGATACAACGCTTCCGCTGTCACTCATCAGTATTATCTTAACTGATGACGTACCTAAATCTATCCCTAAAAAATACATATATTTACCTCCATAAAATGTTATAGAGGGTGGGAATAATGAAACATTTATCCCCCCTCATGTTTCATTATTCTGTAAACAAATACTGATTGAGTATTGATTCAAGCATTTCTTGTCTACCTGATTTGTTAACAATCTCGCTATGCTCTAATGCATATTTCTCCAAGCTCTTGAAATCTGCTTTACCACTTACAATATCTGCGCCAATGCCATCTTTGTAGCTTGCATATCTCTCTTCAATGAACTTGTCAAATACGCCATCTTTTACAAGGTTATAAGCCACTTTGAATCCTTTTGCAAAAGCATCCATACCTGCAATATGTCCTAAGAAAAGATCTTCAGGCTCAAATGAGGCTCTTCTGACTTTCGCATCGAAGTTGAGTCCACCTTTGTCAAATCCGCCCATCTTTATGACTTCGTACATAGCAAGTGTCGTCATGCGTATATCTGTAGGAAACTGGTCCGTATCCCATCCTAAGAGCATGTCTCCTGTGTTTGCGTCGATTGACCCTAATACTCCGTTTATCCTTGCGTATCTTAGCTCATGTTGGAAGTCGTGAGCTGCTAATGTTGCATGATTAGCTTCTATATTCACTTTGAAATATTTATCAAGGTCGTATTTTCTTAAGAATGCCAAAACATTTGCTACATCAAAGTCGTATTGATGTTTTGTAGGTTCTTTCGGCTTCGGCTCAATTAAGAATTGTCCTTCAAAGCCGATTTCTTTTGCATAATCAACTGCCATGTGTAGAAATCTTGCAAAATTATCAAGCTCTAACTCCATATCTGTATTAAGGAGTGTCTCGTATCCTTCTCTTCCGCCCCAGAATACGTAGTTTTGTCCTCCAAGCTCCTTAGTAATCTCAAGGGCTTTTTTGACTTGCGCTGCAGAATATGCAAAAACATCAGCATTGCAGGATGTTGATGCACCATGTACAAATCTCGGATTCGAGAAGAGATTTGCTGTCCCCCACAATACTTTTGTCTTGCTGGTCTTCAAGTAATCCTTTATCATAGCAACGATGATATCCAGGTTTTTATTGGTCTCTCTTAATGTATCACCTTCTGGTGCTATATCTCTGTCATGGAAGCAGAAGAAAGGTGCATTAATTTTGTCAAAAAACTCAAATGCCGCTTCAACTCTAGCCTTTGCTATGTCCATAGGATCTGTAAGGTGATTCCACGGCCTTTGCATTGTTGCTTTTCCGAATTGGTCTGTCCCATCTGCTGTAAACGTGTGCCAGTAAGCTATAGAAAAACGAAGATGTTCCTCCATCGTCTTTCCATCGATTACTTCTTCTGGATTGTAGAATTTAAATGCATAAGGATTATTTGATTTAGGTCCTTCATATTTAATTTTTGATACTTTTTCAAAATATTTGCTCATCTTATGTCCTCCTTTTTATTGTTTGTTTATCCAACAAACTTATATATTATATATTCTACACAAAATTGAAAAATCCTTCTTTAAAATAAAAAATTTTAAAAAAAATAATCAGCCTGTCAAACCAATGCGATTAATCATATTTTAAAGTTTCAAACTTTATTAGATAATTTATTTTTTCATCATCAATTGTAGATTTATCTGGACATATCGATTTCGCTAATAGGAAGAAGTTTTAATTCCATTAACACAAATGGCGCCATTTATCTGTTTGATATCATTATAGACCATTAGCCAACATCTGGGAAGGTACTAAATTAGGTCAATTTGTTTGCTTTTCGGTCAAATCATATAAAAATATGTTGACAGTATAAAATAAGTGAAATATAATAATTTTAGAGATGTTGGAGTAAAGGTTAATGGTCTATTTTGGAAAAGAGCATTCCTGTACCGAGGTTAATGCTCTTTTTTGTTTTGCCCAATTTCTATCTTAAATTCTAAATGGAAATTGTTGCGATCTAAAATTAGGGCGACGATTGCTAAAAGTGTTGATACAAATATAGTTATTATCTTTAGTATATCCACCTCGCCCCACCCCCTTTTTGTCCTTTACCTCCAACATCTCATGAATACAGGGAGTGGTGCTCTTCCCAGCCCTTAACCTTAATGATATTATAGCATAGATAATTATTCCATTACAATAAAAAACACATTAATTATAAAGGTTCGTGTAGTATAATTTAAGTTTGTGAAGTGGTCTCGTTATTGCAACGTAAAACAATTTAAGCTCTAGTTCTGTATCATTGTATGAATCTGCATCAGGTATAATCACTCTATCGAATTCCAATCCTTTAGACAAATACGATGGTATCACGATTTTCCTGCCTTTATATAATTCCGTTTTATCGCTAATCAATGTAATATCATCTATATCCTTTTTTAAACTTTCATATATCCTTTTCGACATCTTATCTGTCTTACAAATTATCGCTGTCGTAAGCTCGTCATCCTGCAAATTATTTAAAATATCATGAATCAGTTCGTCATAGTCTCTTATTCTAACAATCTCTGGTACATCACCGTGCCTCATAATAGGCTCTGCTTTTACTATGCTTTTATTCTTGCTTTTGTCAATTACACTGTTGGCGTATTCCATTATTTCAACAGTCGATCTATAGCTTTTCTTAAGCATCTTATATGTCGCCTTGCCATTTAACACATGATTGTTTAAGTCATCCCAAGATTTTATTCCTCTATACGAGTATATGCCTTGTGCTACATCGCCAACTATCGTTATAGAATCACCTTTTACTATTTCCTTTAACAAATAAAGTTTAAATTCACTAAAATCCTGTGCTTCGTCAACGACCATATGAGTAAATTTGCCTGCATCATCTAAGCCAAACAAATACTTATGTATGTACAAAATAGGCGCTAAATCCTCGTTTTCTATTTCGTCTTTGTCAAGCATCGCTTTTGTATAATCACATATATACGAGATTTTTTCGTCTTCGATTTTACCATGCGAAAGTTTCTTAATGGTCTCAAAATTCATTATATCTTTGTAAATTTTAACTGTATCTAATTGGGTCCATTTTTCAGAATAATCACAAATTGCTTTGTCGATTTTAACTGGTATTTCTCCTATTTCTTTATCCCTAAGATCATACAGTTCAATTACCTTAGACTGCCTTACCTCATTGTCATTAATATTATCCTTGACAAATCTGATTTTTTCGCTATACTCCTTTTCAATACCATCTGCAATTAAATCTTTATTTTTCTTTAGTCTGTTCTTTAAATACGAAATAAACTGCTCTTTTCTTTTCTGCAATGGCAGGTAGACAAAATTTTCAATAAATAACTTTTTAAGCTCTATTGATGTAAAAATAATGTTTCCATCAATATTTATATCACAGTCAGGAATGTACTTATATAAAAACTGTTTAAAATAATTATCGATAATTGCTTTAAATAACAAGCTTCCCTTGAATCTTGACACCATAATAGTCTTTCGCTTTTCGTCGATGGGCGCATCTCCTAAAAGATATGATATCTTATCATTTGCGACTTTTAGCTTTTCTTTTATTCCTGTAATTTTTAATGCATAATCTTCAAATGTCGTCTGCAGGACATCGTCAGCACCAAGATCCGGCAAAATATCAGATATGTAATTAAGAAAAAGTTTGTTTGGAGCTATTACCATGTAATAATCTTCTCTTCCTTTATTTCTCTGATTTTGGTAAATAAGATATGCCATCCGGTGAAGTGCAATTGTTGTCTTCCCACTTCCTGCAACACCTTGTATAATCAAGGCCCTATCTAATGGTGCCCTTATAATATCATTTTGCTCTTTTTGTATCGTTGCAACTATATCTTTAAGTCTATTATCAGCACTCTTCTCAAGAGATGACGTTAAAAATTCGTTATCCAAGATCATCTCTTTTAATTTCTCATCAAAAATATTGAGAAGTTCACCTTCTTCTATTTCGTACCTCCTCTTTAACTTTATTTCACCAGATATTCCGCCACATGGTGATTTGTAAGATACCGCACCGGCCTCACCGCTGTAGTAAATATCTGCAATAGGAGATCGCCAATCGATGACGACAGGTTCATCGTGCTTTTCATCGCTTAAACCGTATTTGCCAATATAGAGTTTTTTTATCTTATTATCACCGTCTTCCTTAAAGTCGACACGCCCAAAGTACGGTTTGCTTTTCGATTCTTTATACCTTATAAGTTTTCTTTCATTGCTCATCTTAAGCTGCTTCTGTAAAACTATCCTTTCGTCAAGTGCTGACTTCACTTCCTTTCGAGTTTCAGATATCTTTTTCTCTAATATCTTGCCTTCCTCTTCACTTTTTGCTATCTCACCTTCGATCCATTCTATTGTTTCATGAAGCTTCTGTTTTTCTTCGTTATACGATGGATGCTCTGATGCTTTCATTGTTTTCCCTCCTAGCATAACGGTAAAATTTATTTTATCGCAATATCTTTTAATTTACAAATGTATTAATGCAATATCACATGTTTTTCATCAAAAACAATTTTAATTAGCTGCTTTTCTCTCAAATTTGCATCTTTTATCTTGTCAAATAACCGATTGTGTGATAAAATTATGTTGTTTGGTGTAAGTAAAATTTATGTTTATATTTATGAATATTAATGAATAAAATTAACCTGTCCTTGTATAAAGAACAGGTTTTATTATATTATTAGTTTAATTTTGTTTATAAATATACGTATTTGCATTTAATCTTGATTTAAAAACTTAATTAATTCATCAGTAAATACATCAGGTTTATCAAAGTAACAAGTATGACCTAGATCGTCAAATGTATACAGTTTTGCATTTTGTATATTTTGTTTTAGCATTGTCGCAAATCCATACGGTGCTATGTCATCTTTTTTACCCCAAATAATCAATGTATTAACCTTTATCTCTTTAAGTCTATCGACGTATTTATCGATGTTTATACTATCTACAATGATAAGGGATTTAATCATTTCCTGATACTTTAATGCAAATCTTATTAATATTTCTCCACTGAAGGATGGACCAACAATATTAATTTTATTGATATTTAATATACTAACAAATTTCATTAGGAAATCCTCATACGATATATCTAGGATTTCCGATTTGCCATAACCAGGCAATTCCACAGCGATTACCCTATATCCTTCCTTTGCAATATTATCAACTATGCCAGATTTCACCCAATCATCTATAGTGAATCTTTTGCCATGAAGCAGAAGGACATCGCCTTTATCATTATGTCCGCTGATTAAATAGTGAATCATCGCTCCATCAATATTTACATATTTATCATCCGTCATAATCGTCACCTTCTTTTTCAAATTATCAATGACAGTTCTGCGCCATCCCTTATTGCCTCTACTGCTGTTGCTACATTTTTACAATCTCCAATGAAATAGTATTTATCATCTTTTTTAAATTCTTTAAAAGTATTGTCAGGTACATTGCCAATGGCAACTACTACATCATCGATGTCAATGATATTATCATTACCATTATTATACACCAATTTACCGCCTGTTATCTTTTCAACTTTTGCACTTGTTATAATTTGTACTTTATATTTTTTTAATCTATTAAGAAGAACTTTTCTAAGCATAGGAAACATATTTTTGCCAACATCATCGAGTGCTTCTATAATTATAACACTTTTACCCTTCTGTACAAGATATTCCGCTGTTTCAAGACCTGTTAAGCCGCCACCTATTACAGCAATGCTTTGGCCTTGTGGTATTTTTCCATCTAAAACATCTATAGCTTTAAGCGGCACTATATCCATTTCAATTTCTAATTTTTTCGGCATAGAACCCGTTGCAAATATTACCTTGTCATAATTCATATTTTTTAATTTATCACATGTCACTTCATGATTTAGATTGACTTTTACACCGTATTTTTTTAAATCAGTTTCAAGATAATGTATTACTTCACCTATTTCAGACTTGTGTGGCGGAACTTTTGCAACTTTTAGCTGTCCTCCAGGTGAATCTGACTTCTCAAATAGCTCAACATTATGCCCTTTTCGTGCCAAGTATATAGCAGCAGACATGCCAGCAGGTCCGCCTCCTATTACTGCTACATTAAGCTTCTCTTTTGCAGCCGTGTCAAATTCTTTTTCCCTGCCTACAGTAGGGTTCATCATGCATGATACAGGAAGTCCTTTTTGTATATATGCAATGCATGCTTGGTTGCAATGGATGCAGTACTTTATCTCATCAGCCTTTCCCTCTATATACTTACCAACACAGTCAGGATCTCCTATGAGTCCTCTTGCAATACCTATGAAATCAGCATAACCTTGTCTTACTATGCTCTCCCAGTCAGCTGCAACACCAAGTTTGTCAGCCGCTATAACAGGAATAGAAACGCTATCTTTGATTTTCTTTACATGAGTTATAAGAGGCCTATCATCTATACCCATTGGCGATATATGGTACTCTGACGTTGAGCCTACGCCTGATGAAACATTTAGTGCATCTGCGCCGTGTTCTTCCAAAAGGCGAGAAAGTTTTATGCTTTCATTGATATCAAAGCCGCCATCTGTATAGTCGCTTCCATTAATACGACATACCACAGCCATGTCCGGCACTTCACTTTTTACATTGTTTAATATCTCTAAAGCAAATCTTGCTCTTCCATCGAAATCTCCACCGTATTCATCGTCTCGTGTATTTACGTTTGGAGATAAAAATTGATTTACAAACCATCCATGTGCAAAGTGCAATTCTATTGCATCAAATCCTGCCTTTTTTGCTCTTTTAGCAGCATCTACAAAATCTTTTGCAAACCCTTTTATGTCTTCTACAGTAAAATCAGACGGCTTATACTTAGGGTTGTGCATAGCAAGCTGAACTGCAGCCTTTGCACCATTTTTTTGATGACATCAGCTAATCTCTTAAGACCTTCAATCTTGTCATCATCATCTATTCCCAACTGGTTTTTAAAGAACTTTCCAAACTTATTTACATAACATGCTTCAACTATGACCAAGCCCACATCTTTCGATCGCCTGTCATAATAATTTATTTCCTTTTCACTAACAAAGCCATCATTTGATAAATTTGTGACAGTCGGCAACATTACAAATCTGTTTTTTAAGCTGATATTTCCTATTTTTCCTTCATTTAAAAGCATAACAATGCACTTCCTTATTATGAAAATCGTCGTTGCTATTTTCTATACTATATTGTAATGCTTGTTTTTATATAAGTAAAATAATATAATATTATAAAATATATAAGTTAAAGCTTATGATTGGTGATGGATATGAATTTCAGAGAACTAAATATTTTTTTGTCAGTTTGCGAATTAGGCAGTATGTCAGAAGCTGCAAGGCATCTTTATATGACTCAGCCTGCCATTAGCCAGGCAATTTCAGAGCTTGAAGGAGAGTACAACATAAAACTTTTTGACCGAATAGGTAAAAAGCTTGTATTGACACATGCAGGTGAAATTTTAAGAGATTACGGCAAGAAAATCAATCTTTTGCTAAATGAAGCAGAGAATACATTGCGGGATATCTGACATGAAAATGGGAAAACTTAAGTTAGGAGCCAGCAGGACTGTTGGAACATATCTACTGCCGCAACTTATAGGCGAGTTTTTAAAAATCTATAAAAACATAGAATTACCGTTTTACATAGACAACACATCTGAAATAGTAAAGATGATACATGAAAATGAGATAGATCTTGGAATAGTAGAAGGTCCTATACACTCTGATAACATTGAAGTCAAGTACTTTTTAGATGACGAGCTGTACCTTATATGCTCTAAAGACCATAATTGGGCAAAAAAGAAAATCATCAATAAGGATGATTTATCTTTAGAAAATATCATAATTAGAGAAGTCGGCAGTGGAACAAGAGAAGTATTTGAAAACACCTTGAAAGCACATAATATTGAGTACAACATTAAACTTGAACTTAATAGCACTGAAGCTATAAAGAGAGCAGTCGAAGCAAATCTAGGTGTTTCGGTAATATCAAAACTAGCAATTAAAGAAGAATTAAAAAGTTCAAGGCTTGTTAAAGTAGAGATAGATGGAGTAAAATTTTTAAGGCAACTTAATATAATCTATCACAAAGATAAATACTTATCTGAACTGTGCAAAAAGTTTATAGACTTCCTCTATATCAGCACTAAAACATAACGCTCGAACTGTCCCTAAGTTTTATTTTAATAGAAAATCATAGTATGTTCTGACATAATCCCTTATCTTTTCTGCTATTGCTCTATGCCCTTCTTCATTTGGATGTATGCCGTCTTCACATATAAGTTTTCTATAGTCAGGTCTATCTAAAAATGTACTTCTTATGTCTATTATTTTAGTCCCAGTACATGATGCTATGCTTAATATGGCAGAGTTATATTTCTCCTGCCACCAGTAAATTTTTGTGACGCTTCCAAGCCATGTCAATATATTTTTTGCCATTTCTTTATTTCCTTTGCTTATCCAATTGAAATATCTGTCTGCATCAAGAGGTGGAAGTGTAAGTAAAACTGGAACAATGTTTAAATTTTTCAGTGAATCTATAAGATCTTTTAAAGTTTCTTTAAATACGTTAAAGTCTGTATTTGGAGCATGGTCTTTGTATGGGTCTTGAGCCACTTCATCCCAATTAAAGTCACAGTCATTGCCTCCGAACTCGATAAGCACAACATCAGGGCTTGTCTTGTCAAGCTCTCTTGCAAGTCTATCCTTTCCTTTGAGTATTGTACTGCCAAATTTTGATATGTTTTCGACCGTCCCTTTTAAATAGCCATTTAGTAAATTTGTGTATGAATCTCTTAGAAGTACGTATTTATTTTTGATTTTATCAAGAACGACACCTCTTGATATAGAGTCGCCGCACACGAGAAAGTTGTAGCTTTCCTTTATATTGAGCATTTCCATCATTGCACCTCCCTAACCTTTTAGTCTATTATACCACAAATTAACATCTTTTAATAAACCACCGGTCTAGCCGGTGGTTATTCTTTTGAACTCAGCACTATTCTAATTTTAAAATCACATAATTGTTGTTGGTGTACATTATATAGTTTGTATTGACTCCTAATATATCGCCAGTTCCAGTTATGGTTTCTCCCGTATTTACGTCAATTAGATCTCTTCCATCAAATGTTACCGTCAAAGCATTGTCCTTTGGCAATATAATCACTTGATTAGGGTTGACCGCGTGATTAAGCTTTATGTGATTCCAATCTTTAAAACTTTTATCTATTGAGCCATAGTATATTTCCACAACTTTTTTGTCATTGTCTAACTTGCCTACATACACATTGTCATTGCTGTCAGTACCAATAAGCGAATATCCACTGCTTAAAAATGTGTATCCTCCACCATTTTTGATTACTCTTATAATGCCATTTGACGATTCATACAGAAGTACGTCCTTTCTTTGAAGTTCATACATTTTAGCTATTCTTTTTATTGGAAGCTTTAGATTTGCAATTTGTCCCATTATATCGACACGGTATAAATAGCTATATCCATTCGAATCCACAACATTTATATATATCATGTTTGTAAGAGGCGACAATGTAACATCTTCTATATGGCTGTTTCTAGGCGCATATATAAGCTTGTCTATCTTGATCTTATTGTTTATATCAAGGTCATAAGCTTCTAACTGTATTGCCTCACTTCCGCGGCTATACGTCTTGTAAAAATATATGATTCTATTTCTGTCATTAAGCCATGTATAGTATTCAATGTTGTTGCTGGCTGAAATAACCTTCTTAATACCTTGAGTCTTTGTATCTATTACAATTATCTGATGGTTTAAAAGATATGAAACATAGCTTCCATCGTAAGATGCCTCTACGCTGTCAACACCACTTGGTATATTGACTTTTATTGTTTTCTTTAATGTATTTATATCTGTCTCAGAATTAATCTTCTTTATGTGAAACGTAGTTGTCGTAGATAAATAAACGTTATTTATATAGAAAAGCACTCCCATTTCTAATATCAATGGGAAAACTATCCACGTAAAAATTCTTCTTATAGCTTTCATAATACCTCCATCTTATTTTGCATAAAATATTGTAGGAACCATCCTCTCCCCTAAAGGATTTGATGGATTATTTATAACTTTTCCTTTGTAGTACATAGTAGTAGATGAACCACCATCTAAATTTGTAGCATTTACAGCACCATAATCCAGCATGATATTCTGCACATCCTTAAGTGTCGCTCCTACACTAGATATAGCTCTTCCATCTATAACTAAAAATATCACCGTTCCATCCGCTTCCTGCCCTATTGCAGTCCTTGGTGCAATCCCCCAGCCACCATCACCACTTTTTATCATAGGCTTTCCATTTACAACAAGGGCCGGACCGAAACTTACTGCTTCTTTTATGTCCAAATTTTTAATCTCATCTAAAGTGTATTTTCCTACCAGCAACTTGCCATCGCTTGTAAATCCTGCAAGGTCAATTTTGCCGTCTTTGCTATATGCATTGTTGTAAATAAGTTTTCCATTGTGTATGATGATTCCACCGGGTGTTCCTCCGTTTCCTGTCCATGCTCCATCTACATACCCGATAAATCCACCAGCATTTATAGCAGCTATTGCTCCATTTTCTTTCGCTATCTCGCTGACTGTTTCGCCTTCTTTTGGAAGCTTGCTGGATATGCCGACTTGTACCCTTGTCGGGTCATGTATAAGAATTACCTTCCCTTTAAATCTGCTGCTGCTTATGTCATTTACTTCAATCGTAGTGTCATGATTGTTTTTAAAGTTTAAAAGACTGCTTTTACTGCTGTCTGATGAAATACTGCTCATTTCTTTCATTATAGCGTCAATCTTGCTTTGTGGTAAAAACAGCGTTGCGATATATTTATGACTAAATGTAGTCATTGCGGTTGTTACCAATGTATTTCTAATATTAGTAAATGGACCGTAAAAAATTGACACAGGCAATATTATAGCAGCCAAAAATACCTCAAATATTACATAAGCTATTATCTTCTTCATAAAAAACTCTCTCTCCCATTTTTGTACCTTATAATTTTACACATATTCTATTATACAAGAAAATTATTAATATTTTATTAAAAAAATCATAAATATATAAAAAAATATATCCTGATAGCTATTTTTATAGCATTATCAGGATATATTTTACATCTATTGATTTATCTTGCAATATTATATATGTTTATTATATCTTCTTTCCCTAGCTTCACAAACTGTCCTACAGTTGCTGTCCCATTAGATGTACATTTATTTGCCATTTCTGCAAATTTATCGTACGGTATATTTGCATCCTTCAATGTCACAGGAAGACCTATACTTCTGAAGAAATTCTCAAGCCTTTTTATTCCTTCCAGTGCGATTGCTTCTCTATCAGTATAAGTTAAATCTACATCCCATACTTTTACGGCAAACTGGACGAATCTATCCAAATCATGTTTGTATACATACTTCATCCATGCAGGGAATATTATTGCAAGGCCTGCACCGTGTGCTATATCATAAATGGCACTTAGTTCGTGCTCTATCCTATGTGATGCCCAGTCGCCAATTCTGCCTGTGTCTAATAACCCATTGTGGGCAATTGTACCTGCCCACATCACTTCAGCTCGAGCATCATAATCAGTTGGATCTTCAATAAGTTTCGGCACGTTATTTATGACAGTCTTAAGCGTCGCTTCACACAGCCTGTCAGTTAAATCAACATTCTTTACATTTGTAAAATACCTTTCCATTATGTGTGCCATTATATCTGCTGCACCCGCCGCCGTCTGATACGCAGGAAGTGTGTACAAAAGCTCTGGATTCATTATGGCAAATTGAGGCCTTATGAGATCCGAGTGTATTCCTTTCTTGTACCATCCGTCTTCATTTGTTATGACAGCGCTGTCGCTGGCTTCACTTCCTGTTGCAGCCAGTGTCAATATTACACCTACTGGCAGTGCCCTTTTAATCTCAGCTTTGCCTAAAAAGAAATCCCATACATCACCATCGTACAGAGCACCTACAGCAATGGCCTTTGCAGTGTCTATTACGCTGCCTCCACCAACAGCTAAAATGAAGTCAATATCATTTTCGCGGCATTTATTTATTCCTTCATAGACTAAGCTAAGTCTCGGATTTGGTTTGACGCCGGATAACTCTATGTATTCAACATTATTCTCGCTTAATGACTTTACAACTTTATCATAAAGCCCCGTCTTCTTTATACTTACGCTGCCGTATACAAAAAGTACTTTTTTCGAATACTTTTTGGTCTCTTCTCCAACTCTATTTTCAGTTCCTTTGCCAAAGATTATCTTCGTTGGGCAAATAAAATTAAAATTCTCCATAAAATCACACCCTTTTATTGAAAATACTACTACAGAAATAATTATATCACTACTTCTTCAAAAAACATATTAGGCAGCTATAATTTGAATAAAAAGAACAGGTATATTTTTGCCTGTTCTTTTTTAGTTTAATCTATTTTAAACTTCTTAAATGACTCCATCAATTCATCTGCATATCCTTTTAATTCATTTGCAGTTGTTGATAGTTCTTCGACTATAGCGGTTTGCTCTTCTGAAGATGCCGAAATCTCCTCTGTCGATGCGGCAGTTTCCTGTGATATAGCCGCTATATCCTGTACAGAATCAACTATCTTGTTTTTGTTTACTTCTATTTCTTTTAATGAATTATTAAGATTGTTAATCATCTCTGTCACAAATTTCAATGCTTCTATTATACCTTCAAATATTTCCTTTGTATTGTTGACAGAATCGCTTTGCTCCATCACAATGTTATTGGCATTCTCTACGGTTGCAACTGTATCATTGACGTCATTCTGAATCTCAGCAATCAGCTCTGATATGCTTTTAGCTGCAGCGCTGGACTCATCTGCCAGTTTCCTTACTTCGTCAGCAACGACAGCAAAACCTTTGCCTGCCTCTCCAGCCCTTGCAGCTTCGATGGCCGCATTTAAAGACAGTAAATTCGTCTGATCTGCTATCTGCCTTATAGTATCAACAATCTTTCCTATTTGATTGGATTTCTCCCTCAAAAAGAGTGTAGATTCTCTGACTTTATTGTTAGATTCGATGCTTTGCTGTGTCTTTGCCAGCAGGCTTTCAATTATTTCATTACTACTTTCTGAGATCATATTTATATTTGTCACTTCATCTAAAATATTGTTTGAATCATTCATAGCTGCATCTATAAGTTTCCCAAGCTCCATTGTAGCCTTAGCACTGTTTTGTGCGCTTTCTGCCTGATTTGATGAGCCTTCAGCTATCTGCTCTATTGCCCGAGCCACATCCTGCATTGTCGCCGATACCTGCTCTGACGATGATGCAATATTTTTGGAAATATTGTTGACGGACTCAGCAATATTTCTAATTTTGACAATCAAAGACCGTATACCTTCAATCATATCATTATAGCTTTTCGAAAGTAATCCCACTTCATCTCTGGATCTTATGTCGGTACTCATTACAAGCTCACCACTTGCTGCCTTTTCCATCGTCTTTGATATTTTCCGTATCCCATTGGTTATATTCGAAATAAATATAAGAGCCAATAGCAAGCCAAACACCAAGCAGATTATTATAACAGTAATCATGGTGTTTCTTATGGCATTTGTGTCACTATCTAATTCTTGAATAGATGTAGTTACTACGCCGATCCATCCAAACTCATTTAACTTTTTAACGCTGGCAAATTTCTTTTGATTGTTTTGCGTGTATTCGATTGTCTTATTATTAAGCGACAGAAGCTGTTTCCCAAAGCTGTACTTTGTCACTTTCGTAAACAACATGCTTTTATTTGGATGCGATATAACAGTACCATCTTTTGTCATTAAATAAAAATACCCTGTATTCCCTATCTTTATACCGCTTATGGCATCAGAAAGTTTAGATAAGTCTATATCAACTCCCACAACCCCAACAATATTTTGGTTGTCGTCAAATATAGCTTTTGATAGTGTTATCTCAGGTTTCCCAGATAAGATGTCTTCGTAAGGCTCAGTTGAAGCAATGGCTCCACCTGATTGCAAAGCATCCTGATACCAAGGCCTTTTAGTAAGGTCAACACCACTTACATCCTGAACAGGATAAATGACTGTCTTTCCATCTGCCAAAGTAAAATATGCATTCATAATGATGGGGTTATTATCTTCTACACCTTTCAATTTGTCCAGTAAGCTACTACTGTCGCCACTTTTTATGTAATTTTTTAAATCACTGGAATTTGCAACATCGTTAAGTGAAATTTCTGCATTTTGCTTCACCATATCTACATAATTGTTAAGAACTTCAAGTGCCGCCTGATTCGACTTATCAATTCGATACTTGAGTATTGTCTGCGCTTCATTCATCGAATAATAGCCTGTGATTAATAGTGGTACAACAATAAATACAGTTAAAAGTATGAATATTTTGATCCTTATGCTCTTCATCTGCTTCATCACCTCATGTATTAATTTTGCTCATATTAAGTAAATCGGCTATTATTACTCTAATATTAAGCATTTTTAATATTTTTCTTATTTTAATTCCATAAATGCTGCCATGCTTCCGGTCTTTCCCTTGTCCCTTCTGTAAGAATAAAACTCATCAGCGCAACAAGAGGTGCAAAGCCCTGAAACGGTTATATTATCGTCTTTAATACCACATTTTATGAGCTCAAGGTAATTTGTCATCTCAAGATTTAACATCCACTGCCCATTGCCATTATCTATTAGAACTTTATCTAAATCTATGTCAAGTTTTGATACCTCATCTACCACGTCTTTGCCAACTTCATAACAGCATACACCAATCGCAGGGCCAATACCTGCAAGTATATCTTTTTTATTTGAGCCATAAGTATTTACCATAGCTTCTACCGTCTTAGGCCCTATTTCTTTTACAGTGCCTCTCCATCCGGCATGGGATAATGCTATGACGTTTTTTACAGGATCTAAGAAATAAAGAGGCGTGCAGTCAGCATAAAATGTAACAAGGGGTATGCCTCTTTCATTTGTCATAAGAGCATCCGCATTTTTTATATCGCTTAAGCCGAAATTTTTACCTTTATCACTGCTGGTTACCATTCTTATACCATCTGAATGGACTTGATTTGAAAAGACCATGTCATCGTATTTAATATCAAGGACTTTGCATACTCTTCTAAAATTTTCATAAACGCCTTCTTTATCATCATATCTTGTCAAACTTAAATTGAGAGAACTGTACTGACCTTTGCTGACACCACCTATTCTAGTCGAAAAAAGGTGTTTAACATTTCCTGTATTTTCAAATGCAGGTATTGTATAAAAAACAACACCATCAATTTCATTTCTTTTAAACCCCTTATTCATAATAATCATACCTTTCTAAATCTAATTATTTCTTCTAAATATGAAAAAAGGACATCAATGTCCTAATTTCAACTTGCTTTCTTGTTTTTATCTTCTTTTTTATTTATGTACTTGTCAGAAAACTTAATCATTGAAAGCATTATTAAAAATAACAGAGCTACCGTAAGCACCCCTGCAACCGGTATTATAATAATGTACTTTTCCATCTTTGACCTCTCCCTTTTCAACCTTATATATACATTATACTACAATCGTATACAAATTTCTTGATTTTTTTAAAAAAATAATACAGGTTTCCCTGTATTATTTTAATTCAATAAGTTCATAATCTGTAGTACCCATCCCAAGCTCTTCACCATATTTAAACTGTATATCGCCTCTCGTCTCTGGATGGACAGAGACAAATTTATCATCCCCTTCTTTAAGACCACGGCCTACATCCCCTAGTGCAGAGTGCAGATTCCCCGGCTGTCTATTTACAAGATCAAAGCTTGCCTTATCTATAGCAACCGGATCAAATGATGCTAATATACCTACATCCTGCACAATAGGTGCATCGCTCCAGGGCGTACAATCACATAAAGGTGTCACATTCATTACAAAATTCATAAATGCTATTCTGCCTTTTTTGTTTATGTACGCTCCGTAGGCATATTCAGTCATTCTTTCAACAAATTCATCCATATCTGTTCCCCACTGAGGCTTTATAGCATCGTATTGACACATAGTTATACATTCGCCGCAGCCTATGCACTTATCAGGATCTATGTAAGCTTTTCCATCTACCAATGTTATGGCATCTTCTGGACAGTTTTTTATACAGGTCTGACAAGCAGTGCAATTTTTGCCTACTTTAGGGCTTACCGTTGAGTGCTGCTGCTGTTTCCCTGCTCTTGGTGCACAGCCCATTGCAAGGTTTTTTATCGCACCACCAAATCCAGCAATCTCATGTGCTTTAAAATGCGAAAGCACAATCATTGAATTGGCATTATTTATGTTTGAAGATATCTTAACTGTCTTGAAATGCTTCTTGTTTATCTCTACTTCATCAGCATCTTTACTGAATATTCCATCTGCTATTACAAGCGGTGCATTGACAACAGCATAAGCAAATCCATTTTCTATAGCTGTAATCAAATGGTCTACGCCATTTGAACGACTTCCCTTATAAAGAGTGTTAGAATCAGTTAAAAACGGTTTACCACCATTTGCCTTGACTTTGTCAACAACCTGTCTTACAAAGATAGGATTTATATACGCATTATTTCCCTTCTCGCCAAAATGCAATTTAATAGCGACTAAATCGTCTTTCTTAAAAATATTTTTAAACCCTGCAACGTCAAACAATCTGGCGACTTTTGAAGAAATACTCCCTGAAGGCTTTAAAGACCTCATGTTGTAATAATATACTTTCGATTTCACAGTCATCACTCCTTATCATTCCTTTGCTAATTTTCCTTTGATTATACTTGCACCTTTCTTCACATAACTTACCAAAGAATTGTCAGTCAATAAAATAAATACAAAGTATATAAAAGAACCTATAAATATCGTCATAACTAGAGATAATACATCGTATATCTTGCCATCAGGCAAATATTTTGTAATCATGTTAAAAGTAAAATAAGCAAATGTGCCCATAATGGCTGAGCCTATTAAAGCTTTTACAAAAGCAGATGCTATTTCATATCCGCCAATCCTGCCAATCTTTTTTCTCAAGGAATACATAAGCATCAATGATGTAGCAGTGGCAGCAACTGAAGTAGATAACGCTAATCCGCCTAATGCAAGGTACCTGACGATAGCTAAATTAAGCCCAATATTTATAAGTACTGCAATAGCACCGTTTATCATAGGCGTCCTTGTATCTTTCAAAGAGTAAAAGCCTCTGCTTAGCACATTTCTAAGTCCATTGGCAGTCATGCCCAAGCTGTAAAACATGAAAGCAATAGATGTAAGATAAGTGGATCTTTCATCAAAAGCTCCTCTTTCAAATAAAATCCTTATGATTGGAACTCTGAAGATAATGGCACCTACTGTAACTGGAATCATTATATAAAGTATCGCCTTTACCGCCATCTTAATTCCTTTTATAAACTCATCTATGTTGTTTGATGCAAAATACCTTGAAAGCATTGGATATATTACAATTGCTATTGCCATCGAAAATATATCAAATCCAATAAGCCTGTTTGCATAGTTTAATGCTGCAATGCTGCCTGCCGGTAAATATGACGCTATCATCCTATCGACGTAGGTATTTATAACCTGTATGGAAGTTCCTATAAGAACCGGTATTGCCAAAATAATTACTTTTCTTACGCTTTCATCCTTTAAATTTAACACAAATCTGTATTTAAAGCCAAATTTTAAAAGAACCGGTAGCTGAATCAATATCTGCACTATAGAGCCAATAACAGTTGCAATAGCAACTCCATATATGCCGTACTTTGCGCCGTACATCAGTGCCGTTCCTATTATAATAATGTTGTATGGTATGCCTATCATGGCAGGAACAGCAAAGTGTTGAAGCGACTGCAAAGCACCAGTTATGATATTTGACACCGCTACAAATATCATAACTGGTAATAATATTATCGTAAGTTTCAATGTCTCATAGTAAACATCGCCTTTAAATCCAGGAGCCATGATTTTAACTATTATCGGCGATGCAATCGCGGCAATTACTGTAAATAATACCGTCATTAAAATTATGACATTTAAAAGGTTATTTATAAATTCAAATGCCTTATCCTTTCCTTTTTTCGTGAGGTATTCAGAAAAAAGCGGTATAACTGTAGTACCGATAGATGCAGCAATTGCAGCAAACAAAACCATAGGTATGTTCTGGGCCATATTATAAGCATCTACGTCTTTCGTTGTTCCAAATTTTGAGCCCAAAACTACCTCTCTTAAAAAGCCAGTTACTTTGCTTATAAATGTTATAACCATAACAAGCCCTGCGGCTTTAGCGGTATTCTTTGCTATTGACATTTATCGCACCTTCATTATCCATGTTAATCAAATTGCTTAATTTTTTTCAACTAGCATAAATGATATTTCAGCTTCTGCTGCTAATTCTCCATCAACTGTCGCAATGCCCTTCGCTTTCACAAGATTTAATTTTGATGATAGTATCTCTACTTCAATCTTAAGCTGATCCCCAGGCTTAACTACCCTTTTGAATTTACACTTATTAATGCCCGTAAATAATCCTATCATATCATTATTTTTCTTTCCATGCATAACTGTGATACCGCCCAACTGTGCCATAGCTTCAACAATTAAAACACCAGGCACAATCGGATTATCTGGAAAATGTCCTTGAAAATATGGCTCATTTGCCGAAATGTTTTTTATGCCTACAGCCTTTTTGTTATCATCAATTTCCAGTACCCTGTCAATCATCAAAAAAGGATACCTGTGCGGTATGACCTCCCTAATATCCTTATTCTCCAACATCCTTGTCACTCCTACTTTTTTGCTTTTTACTATGATTATACCATAGTTAAATAAAATATGAAAATTGCACGACTTTAAAGCAAAAAAAAATGGGATTAGCCCCATCATATCTTTTTTGACAATTGGTTGTACATGGCATCAGCTATTCCCAAGTCGGCGTTTTTCGCAATTGACTGTGCATAGTTGTCGTACATCATAGTAGTAAACACATCTGTTGCAAAGTCATCACCAGTAAGTGGATCTTTCGGTATTGTATTTCTCATTTCAGTTAACATCTGATTTACAAATACTGCCTCCAAGTCTCGGCAAGCTTCTTTCAACTTCTCTTTGTCTTTGCTATTCATAGCATCTTGTATGGCTTTTTGAAAAGCATCGGTATTTGTCTTAATGTTCAACTGATTTATTTGATTCATCTCTTCTATGCTGTTAACAGGATTTACATTCATCTAAAGCGTCCTCCAATTATAAAAAATCTCTCCGTTATTATCTTCTTAAATTATTAGCAATGCTAAGCATATCATCTGCTGCTTGAATAGCCTTTGAATTTAATTCGTATGCCCTTTGAGCTGCTATCATGTTTACCATCTCATTTACAACTTGAACATTTGACGTCTCCAAAAAACCTTGAACTACATTGCCCATTTTGCCCTGAAAATCATCTCTCGTTCCAGGGGCCCCGGATGCAGCTGTAGCTTCGTAAAGGTTGTTGCCTTTATTCAATAGTCCATTAGGATTTTGAAAATTGTAGATTCCAAGAGTTGCTATATCCTGCTGAGTCCCATCAGGGTTTTTCACAGATATAACGCCAAGTGGCGATATAGATATTTCTTTTTGTGTGCTGTCAAAAGTTATTGGATTTCCTCCGTCGTCTAAAACGGGATAGCCATCAGCCGTAGTTAAAGTTGCTGTATTTTGATCTACGCTTAATTTAAAACTTCCATCTCTTGTGTAGTATGTATTCCCGTCAGGGCCCAATACGGCAAAAAATCCTTCACCATCTAGCGCTACATCCAGCGGGTTATCGGTTTCCTGCAAACTCCCTTCACTAAAGTCTTTAACTATTGCTGAAGGCCTGACGCCAACTCCAACTTGCATATTTACAGGCTTTCCCTGTCCGGCATTCACATCTTCTGTCTGAAGAGTCTGATACATTAAATCCTGAAATTCTGCTCTGTCTCTTTTAAAAGATGTCGTATTTACATTGGCAAGGTTATTTGAGATAACATCCACATTAAGCTGCTGCGCATTCATTCCTGATGCTGCAGACCACAATGCCCTTATCATATTTAACCACCTTTCTTATTTATATTCTTCCCACTTCATTTACAGCCTTATCAAGTGTTTCATCAAAGGCTGACACTGTCTTTTGATTTGCTTCATAAGTTCTCATCGCACTGATCATGGTCACCATCTCATCTACAGGATTCACGTTGGAGCCTTCTAAATACCCCTGCTTAACTGCCCCGCTAGCAGGTATAGCCTGTCCTCCAGTTGTGAAGAACAGGTTATTCCCTTCTTTCCTTAATGTACTGTAATTGCTGAAGTCAACAATATTCAGCTTGTTAACAGTTTGACCGTTCAGACTGATATTTCCAAAATCGTCAACAGATATATCGCCATTATTAAGCTGTATAGGCCCATTTTGCCCCATAACGTAATAGCCATCCTTCGTCACAAGGTATCCATTGCTATTCAATGTAAAAGAACCATCCCTGGTGTATCTTATGCCATTTGGAGTACTGACAGTAAAAAATCCTGAACCGTCTATGGCAAAGTCTAGCTTCCCATCAGTCTTTTCAATATTCCCTTCTGAGAAATTCGTATTGAATGTTTCAACTAAAACACCATAATCCATATTACCTATATAGCCATTATACGGTACATTGTCACCGCCGCTTCTTGTAACCATGAAATCAGGAAACGCCATTGTCGTTACAGTATCTTTTTTATACCCAGATGTATTTACATTTGCAATGTTATTTGACAGTACATCTACAATTTTCTGTTGTGCTATCATTCCAGATGAGGCTGTATAAAGACCTCTTAGCATTTTATAACACCCTCTTATTTGATTTTAAATGCATCAACTACCGTCTCATGATCCTCCATCAAAGGTAAAGAATCCAGTGCTTTTCCTGTTCCCAAAGCTACACAAGATATAGGATCATTAGCTAGTATTACTGGTACATCCATCTTTTCCTCCAGCAGCTTGTCCAACCCATGTAGCAAAGAACCACCACCAGTTAGTACAATACCCCGATCGCATATATCTGCTGCTAATTCTGGAGGAGTCTTTTCTAATACGCTATGAACTATATCTATAATATCAGCTAATGGTTCTTGAAGTGCTTCAGTAACTTCTTTTGAGCTTATATCGAAACTCTTAGGTAGCCCAGATATCAAACTTCTTCCTTTAACGGTCATAAATTCTTCCTTATCTTTTTCATAAGCAGAACCTATATTTATCTTTATCTCTTCAGCAGTCCTGTCTCCAATTATTATGTTGTATTTTCTCCTTATGTACCTTATTATCGCATCATCAAAATTATTTCCAGCTACTTTTATACTTTTAGACACCACTGCGTTACCAAGAGAAATAACAGCAACATCAGTGGTGCCTCCCCCAATATCAACTACCATATTCCCACAAGGCTTTTCTATATCAAGACCTGCACCTATAGCTGCAGCTATAGGCTCTTCAATCAAAAAAGCTCTTCTGGCACCTGCATGTACAGCAGCATCTATCACAGCCCTTTTTTGAACTTGCGTAACCTCACTGGGTATGCATATCATTATTCTGGGCCTCATTATAATTCCCCCGCCGCAGGCCTTTTGAATAAAATATTTAAGCATTTTCTCAGTTATATCGTAATCTGAAATAACACCAGCACTCATGGGCCTAACTGCTACAATATCCCCCGGCGTCCTGCCTACCATTCTCTTTGCTTCATCGCCTACTGCGAGTATCTTGTCTGTATTCCTGTCAATTGCAACAACAGATGGTTCGTTTAAAACGATCCCCTCATCCTTCATATAGACAAGTACAGATGCCGTGCCGAGGTCAATTCCTATATCCCTTGATAGAGCAAACATTTAAACACACCCTTCTTATGTTTTTCGACATTATTATGGCATCCATATTTTTTATCGACATATAAAATTAAATATTTAATAAATTAATTCGACATACCTTTTATAATTCCTCTTTTTAATATTAAATTTTATTTTCCTAACTTGTATTTTTTCTTGGTGGCATTTCCACCCCTTATATGCCTTTCTGCTTTATTTTTCTCAAGTACTTCTTTAACCTCTTTGTAAAGCTTAGGGTTTATATTCTCAAGCCTCTCTGTAACGTCTTTATGAACAGTACTTTTGCTGACTCCAAAAACTTTGGCAGCCTCTCTTACAGTTGATTTGTTTTTTATAATATATTTTCCTATCTCTAATGTTCTCTCTTCGATATAATCCTTCAATACAAAAACCCCCTTAAGTATAGACCTTTCAATATATTTATATGCGGGGATTGTATCAATAGAATTAAATGACAAGCATGAAAGCAAAAAAATAACAGGGTATTTCCCTGTTATTTTAAAAGTTAATTATTTAAAATATTGCATAGGGTCAATATAAGTGCCATCTTTCAGCAATTCAAAATGTACATGTGGATCTTCTGCGATTTCAAACTTTGCAGTATTTCCAACCTTACCTATGACACTTCCTTTTTCTACAGCCTGTCCAACTTTCACATGGATGTTTTCATCCAGATTGCTGTAACGGGTAATATATGTGCCATTTTTGATTTCTACAGTATTTCCCAACCTGCTGTCATTGTATACTTTAGTTACAACACCGCCCATAGCAGCAACAACGTCTGTACCAATACGGGCTTTCAAATCTACTCCCTTATGTGTCGTCCACTCATCAAGGGTCTTTGAATATGTAAGTTTAGTTACTGCAAATTCCATGACTACATCGCCATTTACCGGTTTTATCAGTGATAATGTCGTATCATTCTCACTTTTTGCTTCTGTACTTACTGCTACGTTGTTTGACATGGTATTTAAAGCATTGCTTTCCTGGGTTTTAGTTGATGCAGCTTTATCACTTACACTGGAAGCATCACTTTTATTTGAAGATGCCACACCTTTGGATTTTGTATTTTCCACTTTCGTCTTGCTTTCTTCTTTTACAGCACTGCTGCTATTATTAGTTGTAGGATATTCTGTTATTAAATTTTTTGAGCTTGAATTAGCGTTTGTTGTACTTAATTTTTCCTGAGCTGTGTTTAGCTCAGCCATTTTCTTTAAATTATTGTTAGTTACGTATACTGCTGTTACTGCAACGACAACAATGCACAAGAATAGAATTAAGTAGAAGCCTTTTCTGTCGAAAAATCTTGCCAAATCGTCCCTATTTATTCTCACAAAAATTCACCTCCTTCTGGTATTTTAACCAATATAATTTAATTTATACCAAAGGAGGTTTTATACTATAAACAAAAAATCTATTAAGTTCTTTAATAGGCTTAAGCTTTTGCACTTTTAATTTTTAAAAGGTCATCAATTCTCATTATTTCGACACCAGTATAATAATGTTTTAATATATCTTCAAAATTTTTACCGTCTTTCGCCATTGCATTAGCGCCATACTGGCTCATTCCTACTCCATGTCCATATCCTATCACATTTATTACCACATTGTTTCCTCTCATGCTAAAACTAAAATTTGTTGAATTTAGCTGAAATAAATCTTGTATATCATTGCCTGTAAAATCTACCCCTCCGATACTTAGGGACAAAACATGACCTGCCTGTGTCCTTTTTATATTTTTTATGTATCCCAAAAGATTTTTTGTATTGATTTTTGCATTTGGAGCTCTGCTTTTTATTCGATTTACAAATTCGTCAGACAATACAGTTACAGTTGTTTTGAATTTTTGAGCAGTTTCTTCACCAGGTGACGGAACACTCGTTAAATAGGGAAGGTTTTCCTTCCAAACATTTTTGGCGTCTTCCGTCTCTCCGCCGCTTATAGCATGATACGCAGGCTCTATTAGCGCATCATCGTACACTATCACAAGGCCTTTTGTATCATTTACAGCTTTTACTATTTTATCATGATACACATTGTACTTATCACCCCAGCGGGACTTCATGACATCGTCTGATATCCATGCTTGGCAATGCTTAGAATCTGTGCAAATATCGCTGCCGGGATGAAGATCACATCCTTTTCCACCTGCAGATATCTCCTTTGAAAGTGCATAAGTCCTTGCTGCCACAGCTTGTGCCTTCAGCGCTTCCATCTCAAAATCTGCAGGCATCTCTGCAGCCACAACGCCAACAAGATAATCTTCCAAGTTCATCTTGACTTCCTTGTTCTGATCCACGACAAAAACATTTATCGTATTGTAGTCATTAGAAGTTTTCACCTCTGCTGTTTTGAAATCTGCCATCTCACCATCTTTTATAAGCTTTACACTGCTATGTTGTACAGTACTGCTTCTTACTGGGATAAAACCAATTACGATTATTGTAGGCAGCACCAATGTAGCAAAAATAATTAAAATTACCCCGTACGCAATATACTTCATTTTATCCTCCTTAAAGTAAGCTAATAAAGTATATGCAACGGGGTTTAATATTATGAATCAATAATTGATTACTTTTTGTACATAATCTATTGAAAGGTCTTTCATCATAAAATCAATCATTCGCGATATCATAGCAGCGGCTTCTTCTCTTGTCAATGTATCATTGGCATTAATGTTTCCATTGCCATCACCTTCTAATAGGCCTATCTCATTCGCAACGTATATATCTCTTTTAGCCCATGAAGGTATGCTACTATCATCTCTAAATCCAGTACTAAAATATCCAGAAGGTGCTAAATTTGAAAGACCTAGTGCCCTTACAAAAATTACTGCTGCTTCAGCTCTCGTAAGGGCTTTATCAGGACTAAATTGGTTTGGGGCTGTTCCTGATATCAATCCTGCCTGGTTTGCAGCTTTGATATACCCGTAATCACTGTCTGCGGTAGAGACATCTATAAACGGTGATACTTCATTTATCTTATTTTTTGTATATCCTATTGTCTTTGGAGCTGTGTATGGTGCTAAATTTACAGCCTTTGCTACTGCCACCGTGAAATCAGACCTTGTAATAGGAAGTTTCGGACCGAAGTACTTTGATGTATTGGGGAAAATCTCCATGCTCATAAGCTTCAATATGTCATCATATCCCCATGTACCGTTTATGTCGTTAACATTTGGTACCACCAACCTTTTTTCCTGTGGTACTTCATCTAAGCTTGCACTGCTTGAACCTGTATTTCTGCCTATAACATTTCCACTGCTATCAAATTCAGGCAAATCATAAGAGTACTTCATCACATCCTGTCCTGTTTGGCTTAAAAGGTATCCGCCTCTAAAGCTTATGTAATTAGGATCATTTGTAACATATTCCAAATCAGAATTTACCGTAAATGATACATCCACATCAGCAGTTCCGCTCCATGATATATTTGTATTGTTTGCTACAGTATCACCTGTTATTATATAATTAATCTGCTGTGTCTTGACATTGCCATAAGCATGATCAAATCCCACTGTTTTATCTGTAATATCTACAGTAATGGTACCTTTGCTATTGTTTAAAGTGTAAACCTTCCTTCCTGCAAAATTACCAGCAAAGTAATTTACACCAGGATTTAAAGATTTAATGTCAGAACCGTTGAATTCATACGATGACAGCTTGTATATATTTCCACCTTCTGTAATGGTCTCTGAATACCTGCTTAAAGTTGTCTTTGACTGAACTTGGTTGTACTGGTCCTTTGGCGTCTCAACAGTAGAAAATGTGAGAGTACGTGTTAGCTTACCCCCATCGCTTGATGTCAATTGATATCTGTATGTAGCAGTTGTCGTACCAGATCTTGTAGATTGTGAAACAGTAAGTTTACCATCAAAGACGACAGGGCTGCCTGTTAGAAAGACTACCTCTTTATATTCATATTCATTTGCAATTCCGCCTTCATAACCTGCATCATTGGCAAAAGCAAAAGCAGGAATCAAAAATGATATAAAAAGTGCAAGAATTAAAATCATCTTTTTCACCATACATCTCTCCTTTTACTGCTGGACTGTTATCACAATTCCCAAAGCACCATCTCTTATTATATAAAGATTATCTCCGCTCTTTAAATCATTTGCTGACACTGCCTTGTTGTTTTTCACTATGACTGCTTTAGTAACGTCGATAGAATCCAGTGATGTATTAAGCTCCCATTTATTATTAAGTCCATTCCAATCCATAACATTGTCTAAAGTCAAGACATTTTCACTGCTACTACTTAATACAGCCTTGCTTACTCTGTCAGTGCTGCTAAGAGGCCTTATATTTACTGCTATGGCATTGCTGTCACTAGCTACAATATATACCGAACTATAATTAGCAGCTCTGTACTTCTGTTTCAAGAACTCATCATATGATACATTTAAAGGACTATTTCCAGTATTATCAACAATATAAGTCTTATCACCAATGTAGAAAGTTTCATCGCCATTTGCTACCCATTCGTTATTGTTTAATGATTCATCTCCGTATTCATTTCCATTATAGTAATAATAATTGCCTACTGTTATTGAATCTGCTGTGACATTAATAATATTTCCCTTTGCATAGTAGTATCCTGATGGGGCACTTGTATCCAATATTGATATAAAGTTTGCTGCACCGCCTCTTGTAAAAGATACGTAAGCTTCGCTTATTTTTGATAGCTGGTCTTTTGGCACTAAAAGCCCATCCTCTAATATAATAGTCCCGTCATTTATGCTGACTTGTCTATTGTCGCTAAGAGTTATTGACATTGTATTTCCATTGTAGTCTATACTTCCTTCATAGCTCATATTAAATCCGCTTTGTATTGATACAAGTGTTGCAGTTTCAGTACCATAATGATTTTCTAACATTATGTAAGCATCGTAACCTTTATATTTATTAATATCACTTACAGATATTTTACTGCCATCTAAATAGACAGAAGCACCGTCTAAACTATACATAGCATAACTTGATGTGGCATTCCACTGTCCTTGCTTGTACATCTCAACATCGTTAAGCTGTATCTTAGGATTAAATCCAGATACACCAGCTATGCTGCCCCTTATTACAGCAACAGGTTTATTATAATCATCCTCCAAGAATATTTCATCAGGCATTTTAGTATTTATTCTACTGAAATAAAGCTTTATATACTCTCCTACTTTTAAATCGCTGGCACTTATCGCTGCACCCGTCCCTTCAACAGGCATATTAGGATTTAATGTATATGTATTTCCATTGTCCAGTGTCACATACTCAAAACCGCCACTTACATCTATTGAAATTATCTTTCCACTATCCTGTTTGTCTCCTGTATTAACCTGACCGTCACTGCTTAAATCAGTATATTCCACATCGATTTCTGTTGCAGCATCACCGTAGACAGTAACTTTTGCTGTTTCACCGAACTTTAAATCATCTATAGATGCATTAACGGAATTCATGGTGACAAGTGTATTGCTGTTGTAATTAATAACGTAGCTATTTCCACTGTCATCAACTAGTCTAAAGCTTCCCTGCCATATAGAATCAATTGTACCGCTTATCGTCTTTATGCTGCTATTAGCAGTTTCCGCAAAGATAACATTGCTTCCATTTGTGTAATACGTCAATCTGTCTCCGTTTGAAATGATTGATGATAATCCTGCCTTTCCATTTTTTAAAACAGAAAAATCATAATTTGCATTTGGTGAACTTTCCGCAACTAGTGCAATATCTTGTCCACTGTCATTTTTCAATACATAAGTATGTCTGACACCTCCGTCTACATTATCCCTTTCAATGTCTTCTATATAGCCTTCATCTTTTGTATAGCCCATCATTGCATATGAAACATTAAAAGCTCTGCTTAATACTGCTGCCATCTGCTCCCTTGTAATGCTGTCATTAGGACCGAAATAACCATTGTTGTATCCAGACATTATTGACGATTCTATTGTAGCTTCAATGTAAGGCAATTTGTCAGCATCAAAAAGACTGCTGTCTTTATATGAATAAACGTATTGCGCATCTTTCCCGTACACAGGCGATAAATTGATACCCTTTGCAATCCAGTTGGCAACTTCCTGCCTTGTGGCATACTGCGTAAAATCAAGCGACGTCTCCTGCTTTGACAACAATCCTGTATTTTTTGCAACAGTTATTACACCTTTTGCCCAGCTATCTACTTGACCACTTGAACTAGTTCCCGCCGTAGGATTTGAATTGCGACTAGTCTGAGCCAATTGGACATCTTTTTCCTTTCCCATCAGTCTAAGTATCATAGCAAGAGCTTCTTCTCTTTTTAACTTGTTTGTAGGATAATAAAGTCTATTTCCATTGCCCCTTATGACAGACAATCCTGTCATTCTCATTATATCGTTTCGTGCAAAACTACTTCCAATATCAGCATACAACATATTCAAAAATATGGCAGAAGCACTGCTTACCCCAGAATACACTGTTGAACCCGATGCAATACTGCTAAATGACGTAAAAATGAGTGAAAGTATTAAAATTGATACTATGCTGATTTTCTTCATAGCACATACCCCATTATTAATTAGAATTTATAACCGCATATCTACCTGTATATAATACGTATGCCGATGCATAGTGCAGGACAGAGTCTACATACTGGTAGTACGTTGAGCTGCCGTCAAAATTTTTAATAGACAGTGTACCATTTTTTCCTACTCTATTGCTGTAGTAATTCATCTCAATATTTACAGCTTGCCTAAAGTTGCTCATAGGACTAATACTGCTGCCATTTATTTCATCATAGCTTATCTGGTATACATCAGAGACGATATTGCCTGACTTTCCAAGATTTTTGTTCAGATCGTCTATTGTCTTCCCACTCAGTAGCTTAACAGTAATTCTATCAATATCAGAAGTCAAATTAAGAGCCTGTGATGTAAAATCCATGCTGAAATTCGGAGTTCTCAAACTTATCTTGCTGTTTTTCCCACTATATCCTTTTGGAACATTTATTACCCATACATCCGCATTTCTGTATTCATATCCTGTCAAATCTACTGTATATGTACCACTTGAATTAATTGCATCATTCCCTAATGTCACATACACAGTATCTCCTGATGGGTTTATGACCGTATTGCCTAAAACATCCGGAACACCAGTATCATACTTTGAATTGCTGGAAGAATCCGTATATGCTGATGCATAGGCAAAGCCGCTATTGCCTTTGTCGTTAATAGGCCTTAACTCAAAATTATAAAGTGTATTGGGGCTAAGCCCGTCAACGTAGTATTCTAGCTTATCTGTCGATGCTATAAATGAGTAATTGCTGTCAGTGCTTCTTTTGCCATAAATCTCATAAAGCTTTGCACCATTTACGGCATTCCAATACAAATGTATTGTATGGTCATTCCCGTAAATAGTATTGGCATAAAATCCAGATGGATTGTCTGGAACTGTCTGAATATATGTAAAGCCGCCTGACAGCACCACATCAGCATAGTCAGGATTTAAAATTCTGACGTCTACTTTCCCTGCAGCATGCTGTGGGGTAATAACTGTTATTGTCTTATAATTATTAACAGTTACAGACGGCGCTATTGCATTCCCAAAATAAACTACGAGGCCACTTTTAAAATTATCTCCCACAATTGTTACAGTATCTCCTCCTCTGGTAGAACCAGTATTAGGAGTTATGGAAGTTATAACAGGGTTTGCCCCAGTCTTCACGTACGTAAAGGCACCTTGCAATACAGCACTTGCTCCGTCATCTACATTGTAAACTGTAACGTCTATTGGCACATTTAGTAAACTCGGATCCCCTGACGGTGTTTTAACTACTATTTCTGTGTCTGTATTTGATACAATTGTAGCTTTATTCCCTTCAAAATAAACTTCTACATTGCTTCTGAAATCACTTCCAGTGATTGTAACAGTAGTTCCTCCGTCTATGCTTCCCTTCGATGGATCAACACTTGTAATGACAGGGTTTGACACAGGTGATACATACTCAATATCCGACATTGCAGTACCACCATCAGGATTTACTATCTTTAAAGTCTTTTTGCCTATATCACTGCTAAAAGGTGCTACAAACTTTATTTCACTACTGCTTACAACAGTGACATTTGTCACTTCCACATCATCTATGTAGACTTTAGAACCAGGCCTTACCAGCGTACCACCTTCGTATATAGGCACAGCAAAATTTGAACCTAATACGATGACATGTGTAGTACCATTCACATTTACCTTTGGTGGCACAATGCTATTTATAACAGGTTTAGACTGAATGTATGTAAACCCATTATCAATGTATCCTATGCCTGTATCGTAATTTACCACAGAAACTCTTACAGGACCTGGAAGATTTGGAGGTGTAACGACCTTCAATGTACCATAATCAACATATATTACTTTTGTTGCTTTCACATTTCCAAAATATACATCAGGTCCTATCGGATTTCCATCGCTGTCTTTTAAGATATTTCCATTTTGGTCTTTTGCAATCCTGAAATCCTGTCCTATTATTGTAACAGTATCGCCACCATAAGTAGAACCTGTATTTGGGTTTATTTTTGTTATTACAGGTATGCTGTTTGGCACAACGTATGTAAAGCCATCCTCCCCATCATGAAGACCATACGTGTAGTTGCCACCGTCGTAATTTATGACAGTAACATATGTCCTGCCCGGATTACCTGGTGGTGTCATTGCCTGTATGGTACTACCATCGGAGCTTACTGTTATATTTGTAGCAAGTTTTCCGCCGATATACACTTCCGCTCCTCTTCTAAAGTCACTTCCTGTTATAGTTATAGCTGTACCACCATTTACAGTTCCTTTATCAGGTGTTATCGCCGTTATAACAGGATTTGATTCAGGAACAAGGTAGTGAAATTTCTGCGTAGATTTTGCAGTAGCAGTATCTGGATTCACAACTGTAATATCATAAAGGCCACTATACTGTAAATCGGGTACAACTGCTGTTATAGTATTCTCATCAATTACGTACACATCATCCATGACTGTATTGCCTATATAAACCGTAGCACCATCGCTATCTCCAATCTTCCTTGAAAAATCACTGCCAAAGATGTAAACAAGCGTTCCTTTGCCGCCATAATCAGGTGAAATACTGGTAATTTTGGGCTTCGTCTCAATAAGCAGGTACTCAAAACCGTCAGTTAAGGATGCCGTTCCACCATCAGTTGGATTTATCACTTGCACAATCTTTTTACCTAAAGTACCGGCAGGTGTTACTGCATTAATTACAGTATTCCCTGATGTAACGCTTGTCACTTTGGCCTGTACTCCATCAATCGTTACAATACTTCCACTTTCAAAGTTACTACCTGTTATAGTTATCTGGGTGCCACCTTTTGTAGGACCTTTGTTGGGCGTCACAGACGTTATTGTAGGTGTCTTCTGTGTGTCTTTTATTTCAAATCCATTTTTAAGTGTAACAGTACCGCCTTCTGTGCCATTCTGCCCATCGTAGTTTGTTATTGTTATATCCTGCCAGCCAACAGGGTAAGGATTTGAGGTTACAGGAACCATTGCCTTTATCTGTGTTCCAATATTTAACTTTTTACCGTCTATAATATTTCCGCTATTATCCTGTACACTTATAACTTCAAGATTTATGTTCCCTATTGTAACTGTCGGGAATGAAGGCACATATACTCCATTCTGTACCGTCTGACCTACGTAAAAATCCGTTCCTGTAATTGTTATTAGATTTCCACCGTATTTTGAACCAAAATTCGTAAATACACTTGTAATAGTAGGTGCTGTATAGTAGTAATACCCATTTGTCATAGTTGTAAATCCGCGATTCTGATCTGCATCCTTGTTGACAACTTTCACATCAACATAACCCAGCACGCTGCTTTTTGGAGTTATTACTGTTACTATCGACCTATTACTAGAATCAATTGTCAAATCCTTTACTGTGGCTAAAACACCGCCAAAGTAGATGCTAACGCCAGGTCTTATGTCAAAACCTTGTATTGTGACAGTATCTCCGCCTGCCCTGCTTCCACTGTTGGGAGATATGCTTAAGATTTGGGGATTTGATGGAAGCGGATTGTAAGTAAATTTTTTGGGTGGTGAGCTTTGCTCAGAGTACTGCATGACGACATTTCCGTTGGAATCCACAATTGTTGTTTCGACTGTTACAACAACATCAACAGGCATAGGTTGACCAGGTGGATTTAAAGTAATGCTGGGAGATAATACCTTTAAAATCTCCTGCCCTCCAGACGGAACAGAAACACTTTCTATTTTAGCTTTGTTGCCACCAAAAGTTACGTATAATTTTCTTTCTCTTTTACCGGTTGCATTTTGCCCAGTTACAGGATCAGTATATGTATAATTGCTGTTGACATAAGTTATTTCAGTGCTGTCGGGATTGGCAGTATAAGTAGAAGGATCGTCGCTTTTTTGAAAATTGTATCCCCAAATTGTCACATCTGTACTGCCATTTTCATAACCGCTGTAAGGATTCATATCTATAGCAACTAGACTGTCTTCAACAGCTAAATAGAAATAGCCGTTTTCCTTTGTTACAGTATAACCTGTAATTGGATCAACTATATCTACATTCACAGGCCCTGATTTTGAATAAGGCGGTGTTGTAACTTGTATTGCTTCCATATTGTCTGCAAGTTCCGGCAAACTAACCATTTGAACATTTTGCCCTTGAACTCCACCAAACTTCACAATAAGATCCTGCCTCAAATTTTGGCCGACTATGATGACTTTCGTGCCGCCAGATACTGTGCCTGCATTAGGTGTTATGCTGTCGATAGTTATAATAGAGGGTGTCGGTATGATTTTTAGCGCATTCACCAGTGTGACAGTTGAATCATCGCTTGAAACTATATCTATATTTTGATATGGAAGTGTAGTATCTTTTGGTGCAGGTACTTTTACAGTCATCTCTGTATCGCTTACCACTGTAACGTCACTGCTATTTACAAGATTTTCTCCCACGTAAACTCTCATACTGCTTCCAAGTGTCGAAAACCCATGGCCATATATCGTTATAGTATCGCCTACAATAGCTGTATATTTTGATAAGCTTGTTATGTCCTGATTAACCGCAGATAGAGTTTTGCCTCCAGGTTGATTTGCAATGTATGTATTTGATTGACCACCGTATATATTTGTCACGTATATATTGTAAGTAGTATTTGGATCTATCCTTATACTGGAAGGTATGTCTGAAATTAAGACAGAACCGCTCTGTGATACCACATTTGATGTTTCTCCATTTATATTGCCTACAGCTATATCGCTCAAATTGCTTCCTTCCATCCTAATAAATGATTGAGGCTCTGATATTCCTGTTACATTTCCATTGGTGTCCCTCGTCACAGTCTTATAATTATCTAGTGCAGCACTTGTTACCTTAGGATTGTCGAGATATGTAAATCCATTTGGAATTGCAGCACTTTGTCCATCGCTTCTATGCACTATAATCATATACGGTTTATTAGGCGAAAGACCCGTTATATTTTTATCTGGAACTTTTGCATATATCTTGCTTTCATTAACGCTCAGTATCGTAAGCTTTGTGCTATCTGATATAGAATCAATGTAGACTGCATCAACCTGCGATATCATATTTCCTGTGCTGTCGAATGTCATAAAGGCACTGCCGTCAATCTCTATATCTGTTGCAGAGTTATAAGGTCCTTTTGCAGGCGACGCCATTGTGCCATCATAACGCAATGACTTGACAGAAGTTATATTAGGAGGATTTGACGCATAAGCTTTCGACATATTTCCTGGGAAAAATGAAACCAATATGACAAATATCAACAATAATGATAAATATCTTTTCATTCCACACACCCTCTTTAATCTATAAATATACTTTATATATAATAAGCATTAGCTTTTATGAATCAAAGTAAAAATTTCGATATTACAGCCAAAAATAATCTACCTCATTTTTTATATCGGCATTTTGCTTATCAATTTTAAGCAAATAAGCAAAAAAAATGCTGCAATAAATGCAGCACACCATATTGGGTTGGGGGTGCAGAATATAAATTAAATTATGGGGAAAAGGGGAATCATTCTTACGAATTTTATTATATTACATTAAAATGTCTAAATAAATAGGACTTAAGACCCAAATAATCAAAATTTTATTAAGTATTTGTAATCTTTTTCTTCTAAATGCCTTGTTTTCAGCATTTTAATTCCGATGGATAAAAAATTATTTTTCGACAAAATATAATAGTATACTGCAAAATTTTTAAAATTTTCAATATAATGATTAGCTAAGGAGGCATTCAAATGTCGATACTTGAAATAAACATCGTCCCTGTAGGAACCGGCAGCGCTTCATATTCAAGCTTCGTTCAAGATGCCGTAAATCTTTTAAACAAAAGAGGACTAAAGTACACCGTAACACCTACATCTACAGTTATTGAAGGAAACACGCCAGAGCTTATGAAAGTAGCCGAAGAAATACACAATATTCCTTTTCAAGACGGCGCAATGAGAGTCGTAACAAATATCATGATTGATGAAAGACGGGATAAACCAGATAATATGGAAAAGAGGGTTAATGAAGTTTGTCAATAGCCAGAATAAGCGCAAAAGCGCTTATTCTAGTTTAGCTATAGCTTTTGTCAGCTCATTTATGGAATTTGTCAAACTGTCTAACTTCCCTTCGATTCTCACTAAAAGATAAATGCTTATAACTATCGGAAAGCCCAGATTTGCAATACCTGCAAATATCTCACTCATATCGATCCTCCTTTGAATAGTTACAATACCAATGCTCACATAAAATTTAAATCTACCATGATTTAAATTAATATATCACCTTATGATATTGTATCTGATTAATAATATAAAAGCGGGGATATCCCCGCCCTTTTACTTGACTGCAAATTCTTTTTCTGTCGTAGATACAAGGCTGGCGCTGACTGCTTCTACTAGCTCGCCGCCACTTGTATCAAATATATTTTTTGAGATTATTGTCTCCATCGCTGTCTTTACTTGATCATCTGTCAATGTTTCAAGGGCATTATCCACATTGATTCTAAAGTTACTGCCAAGCTTATTTTTAAAATTCATCTGAAGTTGAACTGCCACACTAAAACCTCCTTTCTGTATGAATTAGTTTAAATTTTTACTCTTGCGACAAGTCAACTTGATTTATGCGTGTCACAGATTTTACAGGATATGTTTGAAGCCCACTTAAAATTGCAGCCACATCCATGACATCCTGATCCAAAGCGGAACTTTTGATATTGTTGTAAGTCCTACTTCTTACAACATCAACACCTCTCTCGTCTTTTCCAGTGATGTATGATATTGAAAGCCTTGAGCCTTGCGGAGTCGTTATAACAGCCATTGTAACACCTCCTTTTTTGGTTTTTACACTTATAATATAGAAAAATTTTAAAAATCTTACCCATAAAAAAACAGGAAATTATCTTAAAAGATAAAATCCTGCTTTTTAGGTAATATCCTCTATTTCGCCAGCTCATATATGGCACGGGCATATATCTTTGCATTTAAAATGAGGTCATCTATTTCAATGTACTCATTTGCTTGATGATCAAGATCAGGTTTCCCTGGGAAAATCGGTCCAAAAGCCACCATATTTTTCATTTCTTTAGCGTATGTTCCTCCTCCTATTGAAAGAGGCTCATCTTTTCTTCCTGTCACATCTTCATAAACCTTCATAAGAGTTTTTATAAGAAAATGGTCCTTTGGAAAATAAAGTGGCGGCTGATGCATCATATTCTCAACCCTCATGCCGTATTCTCCTATTTTCTCATTAAATGGATTCATCAGGTCTTCGTATTTAAATGTAACCGGATACCTTATATTTAGTCCAATGGTGCCTTTCTCCTCATTTAAATTAATTGTGCCGACATTAAACGAAAGCTCTCCTGTGTCATCTTTCAAATTTACTCCAAATGTCTTGCCATTTGTTTCAAGCCCTACATTTTTCGCAAAAAAGTCTATGAATTTCTTCACATCATCGTCTTGCTGATAAATAACATTTAAAAACAATATAAGCTGCATTATGGCATTCTTGCCAAGATAGGGGAGACTTCCATGTGCAGACTCTCCGTGAGACTTAATGACAAGCATGTCATTTTCAATACCGCAATCTATATCAAAGCCTGTCACCTCTCTAAATCTTTTTACCTCATCTGGAATACTTTGTCTTCGCTTTTCATCTTTGACAACTATTGCACATTCACAATAATCAGGAACCATGTTTGGCCTATTGCCGCCTTTTATGTACTTAATAGCCAATTCATCAGACTTTTCTTTAAAATCTTTTACAACATTAAATATTGTGATGCCTTTTTCTGCATAAATGACCGGATAATTTGCATCTGGAGTAAAACCTATTGTAGGTGCTTCCTCATGCTTTAGATAGTATTCTATCTCTTTTGAACCCGTTTCTTCATTTGTGCCAAACAATATCCTTACTCTCTTACTTAATTTAAGACCGGAATCTTTGATCGCCTTTAAAGCGTAAAGAGAAGCCATAATTGGGCCCTTATCATCTGTTGCTCCTCTGCCGTATATTTTGCCATCGTGTATTTCAGCACCATATGGAGGATAATCCCATCCATCACCTTCCGGGACAACGTCTAAATGTCCAAGAACTCCTACCATTTCATCTCCTTCACCGTACTCAGCATAGCCCACATATCCATCGACATTTTTCGTCTTAAATCCAAGACTATCGGCAATCATGAGAGCTTTCTCTAAAGCTTTTCCTGGTCCTTCTCCGTACGGCATCCCTGGCTTCGGCTCCCCTTCAGTGCTCTTTATTTTTATAATCTCCTGTGTAGACCTCACCAACTCGTCCTTTAAAATTTCTACATACTGATCTAATATCATAAATCAGCCCTCCTACCACAATATTCTAATACAATTATAGTCTCTTTCTCTTATGAAATAAAGCAATATGAGGTAAACCTCATATTGCTCAATCCATCTAATCATCATTTCTTAACAATCTATAAGCACCATACTTATACCTTCTTGCATATCTCCTAAATAAAAGAAGCGCTGTAGAAGAGAAAAATACAGGACCTATTACCATCCATATGGTAGACGCATAATCACCTGATGTCATAGGCTCTATAATAGTAAAGAAATTAGCAAATCCCACTATAGCAGCACTTAATATCGTGACTACCATTACAGTTGTTTTGCTTTTAAATACCTGATACCCTTTCTTTATGCTGCTTTTCCCTTTAAAATATGGGTATGCAATAATTAAAAAGAGATAAGGTATTGTCATCGCCACATTTGCCATTAAAACAAGCCTTGTAAAAAATACTTTTGCAATGTCTCCACCAAAAGACACTAAGAATATCATTGCCACTACAATGCCACACTGTACCCATATAGCCACCTTTGGAATTCCGTCTTTCACATATCCTATATTTCTAGGCCACAATTCCTTTGGGGTTCCTTCTATCAACTGTTTAAGAGGTGTATACGTCAATGTAAAAAACGCACCGATAAGTGCTAAGAACATTGACATACCAACGATTCTTGCAACCCAATTGCCTATGACAACAGCAGTTGCCTGTCCCATTCCGAGGCTTAGGCCAAGCTGATATCCCAAATTGTTCATAATGACATATGCCACGTTTGCCAGATTTATCTTATCAGAAGATAATACATCCTTCCAGTTTGTAAAAATACCTATCAAAAATATCCCCAATGAATATCCAATTGATATTATTGTAGCAGCTATCATCATACCTCTAGGAAATGTCTTTTCTGCATTCTCTGTCTGGTCAACAACGCCACCTACTACTTCTGTCCCACCGTATGCAAATATAGCAAAAACCACAAACGACAAAACAGAAAGAGGTGTCGTATACGAGGGATTCGGTGATGTTATAAATGATCCAATTCCTGTTATAGGCTCTTTAAACTTTCCACCCGTCGCTATAAAGACTATAACCGATCCAATCAAAAGAACAACGTTTAAGAGAAGTATAGCCGTCCCTCCTATAGATGCCACTTTTGAAACACCGCTTAAGCCTTTGCTTGCGACAAATGTTATCACGATAATAAGCATGATGCCAAGCATGCCCAATGTCTGCGTAGAATTAAGCCCTAAAAAATGAAGCTCAGATGTCTTATCACTTCCAAAAATAGCATTTGAAAGTGGAATCCATATTGTAGAGCATATGTTTACAAGCCATACAACATACGAAGCATACCACATGAATGTTCCTGTAAATGCGTACAATGGTCCCACTGATTTCTCCATCCATGTATATATGCCACCGCTTTCTTCTTTAAAGGCAGCACCATACTCTGCCATCATAAATGCATAAGGTATAAAAAATGTAATGCCTGACAATATATACCACGGAATAGCGCCATAACCCATCAAATAGAAGGATCTAGGCATATTTGTAAATCCAAAAACAGATGTAAATATCATCAATATCAATGATATCTGCGATAACTTCCTTCTAGCATTTTCTTTTGTTGCCATCTGATTCCTCCTCTTATTTTTTAATTATTAAACTATTTTAATACATTCATTATAATTTAATTTCACAACTTTTGCAATGTTTAAGCCTTACCTAACATTTTACATTCAAACACAAAAGATCTATTGCTTCAAATATGAAAGAATAAGCTCAAAATATTTTCCTCTTTCTTTTTTATTATTAACAGTACCCACAGCGTTATTCTTTAAAAATAAAATATCTTTGCCAGTCCTCACCTTATAATGAAGGCAAGCTTTATACAGCATTTCTCTCAAGCTTTTTGTAAGCTTCAAATTGCAAGATATTTCGTCTATTAAGTCCAATTCATCTCTTTTAAATATCTCATTTTCGTTTTTCATAAAGTCTTGAGCCCTTTTTATGAACATATCGATTTTATCTAAGTTTTTCTCAATGAGGCATGAAACCACATTTTTATCAACAATATCAACACCTATCCTGTCAGAAACTACCTTAATCAAAAATATCCTGTGCTGTTCTACATACTTCGATGCTGAAAGATAAAAACCGCTGGATTCCATATCACACAAAGCTTCTTCTAACTCACTCGCATCTTCTATAGGTTTATCAAAAGTTTCAATAGAATTCTCATAAAATTCATGTTTTAATAATACATCTGTATAGTAATCTTTTCCTGTAGAAGCATCCTTTATCTTATTTATAATATACGCTGTACCTATTTGTACATCATTTTTTGCACCACATATACCCATGTTTATTACAATATCCTCATCAAAAAGAAGATTCCTGGATAAAATATGAGACGTAGCTACAGCACAGGCAATTTTGCCAACACCGGTTATTATTAATGTCATATTATCGCTTTTAAAAATTTGATAAAATCTATCATCCACGTCTTTTTTTAAGTCATAATATTCTATAATAGGCTTTGCCTCAACATACAAAGATACAGCCATGTAAACCATAATTTAGTACATCTCCTTTTTTTGTTAGCTTCATGGGAAAAATGCTTATAATATTATAATTCTTTTACCATGACTGCACAAATAAATTTTTATTTTATGTTTACTTAAACTTATTTTATGTTATAATAATATAGAAGCAATAAAAGTCAGGTGTCAATGGTAATTAAAAAGGCGGGAGGTGCATTCCCGTCTTTTTCTGTAGATATGTACTCATTTTCGAATACCACCTAACTATTATTTCTAACAGCCTAAGCAGCAATTCAAAAATTTTGTACAGATCTACATAGCGGCTTTGTTTCCGCTTCTTTTCGTCAGATGCCAATGGTTTCACCTCCTTTCGTTGGAGGTCATGATAATTATACATAAAAAACATTTACAAGATAAAATAAAATTTACTTATCAAGTAAAATACATACAATAAAAAAGAAAGTGTACATAAGTACACTACGCTTTAATCAACTCTATATATAATTGCACCTAGATTTTTTAGCTTTTCCTCTATATTTACATAACCTCTATCTATATGATGCACATCATTAATAATCGTCTTTCCTTCTGCTATGAGTCCTGCCAAAATCAGTGCAGCTCCAGCTCTTAAATCTGTAGCCTTAACTTCCGCACCTGACAAATGATCGATTCCTGTTACTACTGCAGTTCTTCCTTCAATCTTTATGTCTGCTCCCATCCTCTTTAATTCGTCTACATGCATAAATCTGTTTTCAAAGACCGTCTCTATAATTACACTCGTTCCTTTTGCCCCAGCCATCATTGCCATCATCTGCGCCTGCATATCTGTTGGAAATCCTGGATATGGAAGCGTCTTTACATCAACAGCCTTATAATTCCTCATCCCTTTAACTCTCACACCTGTACCTTCCTCAAATACATCAATACCACATTCAGTTAGTTTAGCAATAATAGGTTTTATATGATCTACTATGACATTTTCTATAAGTACATCACCACCTGTCATGGCTGCTGCAACCATATACGTGCCAGCTTCGATCCTGTCAGGTATAACTGTATGTTCTGTTCCTTTTAGTTCTTTTACACCTTCAATCCTTATTGTATCTGTACCAGCACCTTTTATATTTGCTCCCATCTTATTTAAGAAATTGGCAAGGTCTACTACTTCAGGCTCTTCTGCTGCATTTTCTATCGTTGTAATACCGTCAGCAAATACAGCAGCCATCATGATATTTTCAGTCGCACCAACGCTGGGAAAATCTAAATATACCTTTTTACCTACAAGTCTTTTGGCTCTTGCTTCTACATATCCATGCCCTATATCTATTTGAGCCCCGAGAGTTTGAAACCCTTTCAAGTGTAAATCAATTGGTCTTGTCCCTATTGCACATCCACCAGGTAACGATATCTTTGCATGACCTAGTTTTGCCAGGATTGGACCCATCACAAGAAAAGATGCTCTCATCTTTTTTACTAGTTCGTAAGGTGCCTCCACATCTTTTATATCGACATTTATCTTCAATTTTCCGTTTTTAAAGGTACAATGAGCACCAAGAAATTTTATAAGTTCTATCATGACATTTACATCTTTAAGCTCTGGCACATCGTCTATAAACACTTCTCCATATGACAATAGCGATGCTGCAATGATTGGCAAAACAGAATTTTTCGCGCCACTTATCTTTACTGTACCTCTTAAAGCAGGACTATTCTCAACGATGATCTTCGTGTATACCACCCTCTAATGTTAATATTCTATTGCTATTATTGGTGTCGCAATCCAAATATAAGTTTTATCATCGAAACTACTGTATCTTAATGCTACGTTTAAATTTATTTTTTCACTTCCCATCTCAATATATTCCTTAATTTTATTTGTGTGAGCAGAAATACTGACTAAATTTTCATCGTTTAAACCTTCCACTTTGACAGCGTTCGTGTCTTTCATCACTTCTTCTAATATACTACTAATCTTATCCTTATTCAACAGTCCTTTGTATGCACCTACAAGACATGTAGCAATTTCTGGCGTAAGGTTTAATTTGGAATACGCCTTTTTAATTTTTTCGTTTTCACCCATCACGTCCTTATTGCCTTTCAACAAATATTCATCTATCAAAATATATGTTTCATTATCTACTTCATTTTTAACGCTTTGCATTACAATGGAAACTTTTTTGTTCCCTGTGTCATATTCAGCATCATATTGTCTGAAATTGTCCTGATCTAGTTTTGAAACCTTTACCTTTTTATCGTCAATCCCCATTGATTTTATAATTTTTTCTACAATCATATTCATTTCACTTATAGACGTAAATTTTGAATTCAACTTTGACCATGCATTAATGTTAGCATATTCATAAGATGCTCCACTTTTTTCAAAGCTATTTTCCAAAACAGCAATATCATTGCTTTTGGCTGAAAAAGCATCCATTTGAGAATTTAGCATGACAAACACGATTAATAATGTTACAATAATCAATGATAACTTATTAAACATATTTATTCCTCCAAAATTATAGTAAATAAAAAGTGGGCGGTATTATACGGTAAATTCACAAGGGGGATAATAAATTTACCATATCTTCCGCCCAACCTATTATAATTATTGACTATTTTAAATTTTTTATACATAAAAATAGGACTGTCCTTAATTTAGGATCGTCCTATTGTCTTAAAATCATTCGGTCTTTCATTTGTCATGCCAAATACATATTTTATAGCGGTCACTATACGCCTTGATGCATTGCCATCTCCATATGGATTTACTGCATTTGCCATTCTGTCGTATTCATTTTTATCTATAAGTAGAAGTTTTGCTTCACTGTACACTCTATCAAAATCTGTACCTATTATCTTTACAGTACCTGCTTTAACTGCTTCAGGCCTTTCTGTCACATCCCTTAGTACTAGCACAGGTTTTCCTAATGAAGGAACTTCCTCCTGAAGACCGCCTGAATCTGTCATAACCATGTAACATCTTTTTAAAAGGTTGTGCATTTCATCTGTGTCAATTGGATCCAGCAGCAATACATTTTCAATATCATCAAGAATACTAAAAACAGTATCCCTTACGATGGGATTTTTGTGAACTGGATATATTATATACGTATCTTTAATGTTTATGGCGATCTTTCTTAATGCATTGCATATATTCTCTATAGGTTCACCCCAGTTCTCTCTCCTATGAGCCGTTACAACAATTACTCTTTTGTTTTCATAGTCTATATTGTTTAATCTGTCATCGCGAAATACATAATTATCTTTAACAGTGTATTTCATGGCATCTATGACTGTATTTCCGGTTACAAAAATGTCTTTTTCACATACACCTTCTCTTAATAAATTGTCCTTTGCCGTCTGTGTTGGTGCAAAGTGCAAATCCGCCAGGACGCCTGTCAACTTTCTATTGATTTCCTCAGGATATGGAAACCATTTATCGTGAGACCTTAATCCAGCCTCTATATGGCCTACCTTTATCTTCTTGTAAAAAGCCGACAAAGCAGAAACAAAAGTTGTAGTTGTATCTCCATGTACGAGAATTAAATCAGGCTTCTCCTTTTCTAAAACTTCGTCAAGCCCTTTTAAGACAGATGACGTTATAGCGGACAGTGATTGATTTTTTTTCATTACGTCAAGATCGTACTTAGGATCTATATTAAAAAGCCTCAGCACCTGATCCAGCATGTCCCGGTGCTGAGCTGTAACACAAACTACCGTTTCTATATCGCTGGCACTTTCCAACTCTTTTACAAGTGGTGCCATTTTTATTGCTTCTGGTCTTGTACCGAAAATCGGCATAACTTTTAGCATGTCTTCAGCTCCTTATATTTACACATTCATATTTTTCGCCTTATGTCCATACAATCCCATTTTATCTGCTCCCCATAAAACTGCTAAAATGGCGATAATCAATATTATATAGCCTTTTGCGCCATTGGTAAAAGATATGAGTATTGCGCTTAGCCCTAAGAATAGACTTACACCATACATGACAAACACAGCTTGCCTTTGAGTAAGGCCCAACGCCAACAGTCTGTGGTGTAAATGTCCCTTATCTGCCTCCATGATAGGCTTTTTATTTGCTATACGCCTTATTATCGCAAATGTAGTATCAAATACAGGAACTCCTAAAGCCAAAATCGGCACAGCAATAGCTATTGCCGCAGCAGATTTGACAGCGCCCTCAATAGATACTGCCGATAAAATAAAGCCTAAAAACATGGCACCTGTATCGCCCATAAATATCTTTGCAGGATTAAAATTGTACGGTAAGAATCCCAGTGCAGCACCTGTTACAGCAGCAGTAATAAGGGCAGTCGCGTACCGGCCGTTTAAAAGAGATACTACAAATAGGGAGCCAGATGATATGGATGCTATTCCTGCAGCAAGTCCATCAAGCCCGTCAATAAGATTCATAGCATTCGTAATGCCTACTATCCAGAATATACTGAGGGGTATTGCAAAAACTCCTATGTTTATCATGCCATCTCCAAATGGATTCGTTAACCAATCAATTCTAACACCACTTAGGACAACTACAAATGATGCCAAAAGCTGTCCCAAAAGTTTTACTTTCGCCTTTAATTCATATTTATCGTCAAATATTCCAAGTACAACTATAATTGTACTTCCTGCAATTATTCCAAGATTAGTCTGAGATTTTGGCAGAAATAAAAGTATGCTAAGAATTGTGCCAAGGTAAATGGCTAATCCACCGATAAGTGGTACTGGCTTCTTATGAACACGCCTTTTATCCTTTGGTATATCAATGGCTCCAATTTTGTAAGCCAATTTCTTTGCCGCCGGTGTAGCCATAAGTGCAACCACAAAAGCCACAACAAACGACAAGATGTATATTCCCATTTTAACACTCCCCTGAATGTTTATACATACTTATATAATATGCCACAATTGACCTTATTGTCAACTACATCTTATCTATCTATTTTTACTACTTCAATAGTGGCTTCTTTAAAATACTCAAAAGATAGCTTATCAGGGTAATCCCCTTCATAAACTACCCTTTTTATTCCTGCATTTATAATCATCTTAGCACACATAGAGCAAGGACTTGCACTTACATAAATTGTAGCATCTTTAGTGCTGACACCATTTAATGCTGCCTGTATTATGGCATTTTGCTCAGCATGGATCCCCCTGCACAGCTCATGTCTTTCACCTGATGGTATGTTTAAGTTTTCTCTCATGCAGCCAACTTCTTCACAGTGTTTAAGGCCAGTAGGTGCACCATTGTATCCTGTCGATATGATATGCTTGTCCTTGACGATGACGGCACCTACCTGCCTTCTCAAGCAGGTAGAACGTGTCTTTACGACATCCACCACCATCATAAAGTACTCATCCCATGAAGGCCTCATCATTATACATTCCTCTTACTTCGTCCCAAATAGCCTGTCCCCTGCGTCGCCAAGGCCCGGTACTATATAGCCGTGCTCATTTAACCTTTCGTCGATGCAAGCCACATAAATAGGTATATCGGGATGATCCTTGTGAACTGCTTCTATTCCTTCTGGTGCTGCAATCAGATTAACAAGTTTTATGCTTTGTGCGCCTCTCTCTTTCAAAAAGTGTATAGCAGCACATGCAGAACCGCCTGTTGCAAGCATAGGATCAACAACTATTAAATCTCTCTCATTTATATCTGATGGCAGTTTGCAATAGTATTCTACAGGTTTCAATGTCTCAGGATCCCTGTAAAGGCCTATATGTCCTACCTTTGCTGCTGGTATAAGCTTCATCATACCATCTACCATTCCAAGTCCAGCCCTTAAGATAGGCACTATACCTAGCTTTTTACCAGCGATGACTTTAGTCTTCGCCACAGCAATAGGAGTCTTTACTTCTATCTCTTCAAGCGGAAGATCTCTTGTTACTTCATATGCCATAAGCATAGATATCTCTTCCACAAGCTCTCTGAACTCTTTTGAGCCAGTATTCTCATCTCTTATCAAGCTAATTTTGTGCTGTATAAGTGGGTGATCTAGAACATAAACATTTTTATACATTTACTTACCTCCTATGTTATTTTGAATACTTTTTTTCAATTTCTGTAATCTTATCAAGTCTTTTCTGATGTCTTCCACCTTGAAATTCCGCATTAAGCCATTCATCAACCAAAATGGCTGCAAGACCTGGTCCTACAACTCTTCCCCCCATGCATAGCACATTTGCATTATTGTGCTCTTTTGAGTACCTTGCTGAAAATGCATCAGATACGTTAGCTGCCCTTACTCCTGGTACCTTATTGGCAGCAATTGATATGCCCACACCAGTTCCACAGAGAAGTATCCCTTTGTCAAACTCACCACTGGCTACTGCCTCCGCTACTTTTAATGCAAAGTCAGGATAATCTACTGATTCCTCGCTAAATGTGCCAAAATCTTTGTATTCAATTCCTTTCTCATCTAAGTGCTTCTTAATAGCTTTTTTAAGCTCATATCCACCGTGATCAGAACCTATTGCAATCATTAAAATGCTCCTTTCTACAATTTTTCAATTATGCGCATGATAGATGTATATATATCTTCAGCCGTTTTCTTGTATACATCTTTTCCGCGGCCAAATGGGTCATCTATGTCACCTTTAAGATCTGCAAATTCGTTTAACGTAAAAATCTTGTCTGCAAATTCAGGATACTTTGTAATAAGAGATTCTCTCTGCATGTCAGTCATAGCAAACACAAAATCAGCATTTTCCAAATATTCTCTTTTGATGCTGCGAGATTTGTGATTTGATATGTCTATATTGTATTCCTCTTTTAAAACCTGGATTGCTTCATCTGTAGCAGGCAATCCATCATAAGTCATAATTCCTGCAGACTCTGCTACATGTTCTGTGCCTTTTTCTTTAGCAATGTGGTTGAATATTCCTTCCGCCATGCTGCTTCTACACGTATTTCCAGTACAGACAAATAATACCTTCATATTAACTATTTGCTCCTTATGCAATGATTTCCTTATATCCTGCAGCTTTTTCAAGCCTGTTCATTATGGCAAGTCCAATTTCATCATAGTCAAATCCCTCGGCGTATACTATGTCAACACCTTTTTTGTCGAATTCCCTAAGACACCTAAACAGATTTTTCGCTATAGTCTCAGGTCTTTCTCTGTCTCCAACTACCAAAACTACCCCATTTCGATATTTTTCGCATGTTTGCTCTGTTGCCATTATACCAACTTTTTTACCATTATTCAATTGAAATTCTGTCAACTCTTGTATTTTTTTTATAACATCCCCTAGATTTCCCTTGACTATGAAAACCTCCGCATCAGGAGAATAGTGTTTATACTTCATGCCAGGAGCTTTTGGCCTTAGATCTTTTGCAGGTTTTTTATATACTATGGGGTCCACCTCAACAGAACCTATGGCATTCATTATCATCTCTTTCGTTATTCCACCTGGCCTTAATATGATTGGAATCTCTCCCGTCATATCTACAACAGTAGACTCCACACCAACATCGCAGCTTCCACCATCTATTATCATATCAACACTACCATAAAGGTCATTTATAACATGTGAAGCATCAGTTGGGCTTGGTTTTCCAGACAGATTGGCGCTTGGAGCCGATACTGGTATGCCAGCCCTTTTTATTAGAGTATGTGCTATAGTATTTGATGGCATTCTTATTGCTACGGTATCCATCCCAGCAGTATTTATTGGCGGAACGATATCAGATTTCTCAAATATCATAGTAAGGGGTCCTGGCCAGAATAACTCCATCATCTTTAAAGCATTATCAGGTACATTTTTTGCATATTTAAAAAGGTCCTGAAACTCTGCAATATGCAAAATAAGTGGATTGTCTTGCGGTCTTCCTTTGGCGATAAAAATTTTTGCAACTGCATCTGGATTCAGCGAATTTGCTCCAATGCCGTAAACCGTCTCTGTAGGAAAAGCCACAAGACCTCCACTTATAAGTATATTTGCAGCTTCGTCTATCAATCCTATATCAGGATTTTCCCTATCAAGCTTTACTATCTTTGTCATTTGTCACTACCTCTCAATCTACATTATCATAAAACTCTAATAATTATTATACCACTAATGATTCCGGCAATCATTCCAAAAACAGAAATCCTTCCTCTATATAAATCTCGCGATTCAGGTATCATTTCGCCGCATGTAACATAAAGCATAGCTCCTCCTGCTATTCCTAAATTAAGCGCTATAAAAAAAGGAGACACTTCTCCCATGTAAACGCCTGCAATAGTGCCCAAGCCTGTCGGTATACCGGCTAAAATAGCATAAAGCATATTTTTAAAAGGCGTAACACCTCCAATAGATAAAGGTGTAGACATAGCAATCCCTTCAGGTATGTCATGTAAGGCAATAACCAGTGCAATACTTAATCCAAATGAGCTTGATGACATGAATCCTGAACCAACAGCTAGCCCTTCAGGAAAATTGTGTATGGCTATGGCAAAACCCATGATTATTCCTTCTTTTAAATAATTATTTCTCTTGCCCTTCTCCGGCAGGATATCTTCGAAAAATACAACAATCAACACTCCCGCTATAAGTCCCAGCATACCTACATTTAGCCCAGCGATTTCAAATGCATGTGGAAGCAAATCAAAAGTTACCACAGATAGCATAATCCCACCTGCGAAGCCCAGTATCGTACTTAAAAATCTATTTGTAGGCTTTCTATAAAGATATGTAATTGCACCCCCAGCGCCTGTACCTATTATGCCGATAAAAAAACCCATCAACACAATATGAAAATTACTCACAATATCACCTCATCTCTTAAAATTTATTCAACAATTTAATTTAATATGATATAAGGCAAAATAAAATCTACCCGAATGGTAGGAGGTCCATCCGGGTAGAATAGCGTCCTCAATGAGGACAGCTGGGGGGCAATATTCATAATTTCATAATGTGAATTAATAAAGTGTTTTTATTATTATAAATGAGAAACCAAATATGGGTCAAGTTAAAAATGTTTAATAATTTAAAAAAATATATAAGTTATCTAAATAGCAAGATTGTATTATTTGTTATTCATTTCACATAAAAATATTTCAATTTAAAGTTGAAAATCAGAAAAATAAAAAGGCCTGATATACAAGCCTTACTGCATGCTTTCAAGTCTTTCAGCTTGGTCCTCAGCCAAAAGTGCATCAATTATCTCATCTAAATCGCCGTCAAGTACCATCTGCAATTTATAAAGAGTAAGTCCAATTCTGTGGTCTGTAACTCTGCCTTGAGGGAAATTATACGTTCTGATTCTTTCGCTTCTATCGCCTGTGCCTACCTGCAGCTTTCTCGTCATAGAAATTTCTTTTTCTTTTTCTTCCCGTGCCATCTCATAAAGCTTAGCCCTGAGTATCTTCATTGCCCTTTCCCTGTTTTGAAGCTGTGACCTTTCATCCTGACATGATATGACAATACCTGTTGGAATGTGGGTAAGCCTTACTGCAGAGTCAGTAGTATTGACACTTTGACCGCCATGACCCCCGGACCTAAATACATCTATCTTTATGTCATTAGGATTTATCTCGATATCTACATCTTCTACTTCCGGCAGCACTGCGACAGTAGCCGTTGATGTGTGAATCCTTCCACCTGCTTCTGTGGTAGGAATCCTCTGTACGCGATGAACACCACTTTCAAATTTAAGCCTGCTATATGCACCTTTTCCTGCAATATTTAATATTACTTCTTTAAATCCTCCAAGCTCTGTAGCATTTGAACTCATTATCTCGTACTTCCAATGCTTTTTCTCAGCGTACATTGTGTACATTCTAAAAAGATCATACGCAAAAAGTGCTGCTTCTTCGCCACCAGCTCCTGCCCTTATTTCCATTATAACGTCTTTCTCATCATTAGGATCTTTAGGAAGCAGTAAAAGCTTTATCTCATTTAACAACTTATTTTCTCTCTCTTCAAGGCTTTTAAGCTCTTCCTGAGCCATATCTTTAAGATCATCATCAAGCTCAATTATCTCTTTTGTAGATTTTATATCATCCAAGACTTTTTTATACTCACGATATTTTTGCACAATCTCCTCAAGACTGGCATGCTCTTTCGCCATCTTTTTCCATTCATCCATATCCTTCATTGACTCAGGATCGCTGAGTTTACGGCTAAGCTCTACGTATCTATCTTCAATTGTTTTAAGTTTATCTATCATCATCTCACCTCAAATGCTGATTATACCATATTAATTTAATTTTTAAAAGTATCAAAACAATCACAATCGCTTTCCCAAAACTACCCTATCGATTCCCTGCAAGTCCTTCACCACTTCAATATCGGAATAACCACCATCAACGAGAATATCTTTAACATCCCATGCTTGATCAAATCCCACTTCAAATGCTATAATGCCACCAAATTTTATATAATTTACTGAATCTTTCACAATCCTTCTGTAAAAGGTAAGCCCATCTTCGCCTCCATCAAGGGCAATTTTAGGTTCCCTTTTTACTTCCTCCTGCAATTCATTTATTTCATTACTTCTTATATAAGGTGGATTTGATACAATTAAATCAAACCTTATACCATCTGGTATTGAAGAAAATAAATCGCTTTTTATAAAGATAACTTTATCAGATACACCATTTATATCAGCATTTTCTTTTGCAACTTTTAAAGCCCCATCGCTGATATCTACGGCATAGACTTTTACATCTTTGTACTTTGCTATGCTTACTGCAATGGCGCCACTTCCTGTCCCTATGTCTAAAACAGTGTCTCCACTTTTAAGTCTCTTTAAGACTTCCTCAACAAGTATTTCCGTATCATTTCGCGGTATCAAAACTGAAGGGCTTACATTAAATATAAGCCCCATAAAGTGCTTTTCCCCCACTATATACTGGTACGGCATGCCACTTTTTCTCAAATCTAAAACTTCCATGTACTTATTAAAACTATCATCTGTTAATTCCTTATCCCTGTTTATCAGTAAATATTCCTTACTTGCTCCTAATGTAAACGATAAAAGAGCTTCTGACTCTATGCGGGGTTCTGCTATAGAGCCTTTTAAATATTTTGTGCCAAAATTTACAGCATCAAATATTTTCAAATGCCTTTCCTCCTTCATCTTCAAGGACGCTTTTTAAAGATGCAATTGCAACCTCCAACTGGCTGTCATCTGGCTCTTTCGTCGTGAGTTTCTGGAGAAGTAAACCAGGATATACTAATGCTGCAATAATTTTGTTGTCACTGTGTCCTGCTACCTTTATAACTTCATATGATATACCAGCAACAGCAGGTAGTAAAAGTATTCTAGATATTATCCTTATATAAAGTGTAGGCCACTTTAAAAATGAAAATACAATAATTGAAACTATCATAACTATAAACAAAAAGTTAGTGCCACATCTGGGATGAAGTGTCGTATACTTTCTGGCATTTTCGACAGTAAGTTCCTCTTCATGCTCAAAACAATGTATTGTCTTGTGCTCTGCACCGTGGTATTCAAAAACTCTTCTTATGTCTTCCATGTGGGATATAAGTACAAGATATGCAATAAATATGGCAACTCTCAATACACCTTCGAATAAATTTATCAAAAACGTATTTTCAGTATATCTCTTTAAAAATCCTGCAACATATGTTGGACCAATAAAAAATATGATTACAGATATGGCTAGCGATAAAGCCACAGAAAAATACATGATTACGTCATCAAGTTTATCGCCAAAAACCTTTTTTAAAAAAAGTTCAAACTTAGTTGGCTCTTCTTCACTTTCACCTTCTACTAATTCTGCAGAGTAAGTTAAGGTTTTGATTCCTATAATTAAAGAATCTATAAGTGCCACCGTACCTCTTATAAACGGTACAGATAAAATCTTGTATTTTCTTGTCAAAGGCTTTACCATGTCTTTTTTTACAATTATGTCATTTCCACATCTCACAGCCGTCGCAATGCTGTTATGACCTCTCATCATCACACCTTCTATTACTGCTTGACCGCCTATATCAGTTTTTTTCATCGCTACACCTCCTATAAGCAATAAATTATACTACGTACGAGGAACTTCATGACACTTCCTGCACCTTGCTTCGTATGATTCCTTCGCTCCAACCATTATTATGGGATCATCGTAATTTGCCGGTTTCCCATTTATAAGCCTCTGAGTGCGGGTAGCCGGATTGCCACACTTCATGCATATTGCGGTAAGCTTGTCAACAAATTCTGCAATAGCCATTAATTCTGGTGTTGGTCCAAAAGGCTCGCCGCGAAAATCCATATCAAGTCCGGCACAGATTACCCTCTTGCCGCTGTCTGCTATTTCCTTTACAATGTCAACTATTTCGTAATCTAAAAATTGAACTTCATCTATCGCAAATACATCCGTATCTTCTTCCGCATAAGTTAGTATTTCAGATGCCTTTACAATAGCTATAGCATGCATATTATCGCCATTATGTGAAACAACTTTATCTATGGAATACCTGTCATCTATGGCAGGTTTAAAGACTTGGACTTTTTGTTTAGCAATCTTAGCTCTTTTTATCCTTCGAATCAGTTCTTCGCTTTTTCCGCTGAACATTGGGCCTGTAATAACCTCTATGTATCCATGGTCTTTAGGACCGTAAATCATCAAAATCCACCTCTTAGACAAATAGTTTAAAACAACAAAAAGCTTATCATGGAAAGATATTATAAAAAACTATTATGGAAAGTTATCATGAAAAATTTATCATAAGCGAACGATTAATGGAGCTTTCGTAATATATCACGATGAATGTAGCGCAGTTTGGCTACACCTCATACAATAAAAGGTTAGAGCAACAACTCTAACCAGTTTATTATTTTGCATCAATGTTATATTTTCTCTTAAATCTTTCCACTCTTCCACCTGTATCAACTAACTTTTGCTGTCCAGTAAATAGTGGATGACATTTTGAGCATATTTCAACTCTAAGTTCTTTCTTTGTAGAGCCTGTCACAAAAGTATTGCCACATGCGCATCTTACAACTGCATCATGATAATAAGTTGGATGTATTCCCTCTTTCATCGCCTTCACCTCTTTCAAACCGAAATTGCACTTAAATGATTATAACATACATAATTTATAATATCAAGATTTATAAAGTTGAGATCTTATGGCCTCTATAAACTCAGCATTTGTCCTTGTCCTCATAAGTCTATCGATTAATACTTCAGTCACTTCATTAGGTGCTATGCTGCTCATTGCCTTTCTAATCATCCACATAGCTTCCAGCTCTTTCTGTGAAAGTAGCAGCTCTTCTTTTCTTGTACCGGATTTGTATATATCAATTGCAGGGAATATACGCCTTTCCTGTAATTTTCTATCAAGATGAAGCTCCATATTACCTGTCCCTTTAAACTCTTCAAATATGACATCATCCATGCGGCTTCCTGTTTCAATAAGTGCAGTTGCAAGAATAGTCAAGCTCCCACCTTCTTCTATATTTCTTGCAGCGCCAAAAAATCTCTTAGGTGGATGAAGTGCTGATGGATCAAGGCCACCAGATAAAGTCCTGCCAGATGGTGGTGTAACCAGGTTATAAGCTCTTGCGAGCCTTGTTATACTGTCCATAAGAATCACAACATCTTTGCCGTATTCTACAAGCCTCTTGGCATATTCCAATACCATCTCAGCCACTTTTGTATGATGCTCTGGAAGTTCATCAAAAGTAGAGTAAACAACTTCGCCTTTAATTGACCTTTTCATATCTGTAACTTCTTCTGGTCTTTCATCAATCAGAAGAACGATCAAGTGAACTTCGGGATGATTAATAGATATGCTATTGGCTATTTTCTTTAATAAGGTTGTCTTTCCGGCCTTTGGCGGAGCCACTATCATTCCTCTTTGGCCTTTGCCGATAGGCGCAATAATATCCACAAGCCTCATGGCAAGTTCTGTTGGAATCGTTTCAAGTTTTAATTTTTCGTCCGGGAAAATAGGTGTAAGCTCGTCGAACGGAATCCTCTTCTTTGCAAGATCTGGACTCTCGCCATTTATCGACTCCACATATAGAATTGCAGAATACTTTTCCCCTTCTCTTGGAATCCTTGTAATTCCTTTTACTTTATCACCGACTTTAAGCCCAAAACGCCTAATCTGTGATTGTGATATATAAATATCTTTATTGCCCTGTATAAAATTTTCAACTCTTAAAAATCCATATCCATCAGGCATTATATCAAGTACGCCTTCTGCGACGACATCTCCCTGTGTCTCTATGAGCTCTTTTAAAGGCTCAGATACATCGCTTATAAGAGGAAGGCCTTCTTTAATAAATATGCTGTGGCCTTTCTTTGTCTCTTTTTCTTTATCTTCAACCCCTTTTTCTTTATCTAGAGCCTCTTTTTCCTCTTGTACGTCTTCTCCTCCTAAATCTTCAGCCACATTTTCTTCATCTTCAACGGCTTCATTTTCATGCTTAACTTTTAAAGCCTCATCAATGTCCTTTTTCGCTTCCTGAACAGTTTCTGTAATATTTTCTTTACTTCTAAGACGCATCCTTAGCTTTCTTCTAAGCTCTTCATAATCTGCATCCGACTTTTCCAGTTCTTCAACAGGTATGCTAATCTTCCCTAGAGTTTTTTTCTCTTCTTTTTTTTCTTCTAAATCACTTTTTTCATTCGTTTCATTTGTATCTTCTGGAGCGTTTTTGCTTTCTTCTTCTGAGGTATTATCACTTTTCGCCTCAGTACCACTCATCACATTTTCTTCAATATTTTCATCACTTTCATTATCTGATACTTCTGGCTCAATTTTTTTGTCAGCAACTTCTAAATTTGATGATTCACCTTTCTCGCCTTGATGTTTTTCATCAGCCGTTTCATCTAAATGTAAATCTTTGGCTTCATTTTCTTTATCAATTTTTTCGTCAAGCTCAATCTGTTTTGACTTTTCTACTATGAGCTCCTTTAACTCCTGCTTTCTGTACTTAGTAATGCTTTTAATCCCGTATCTTTTTGCTATTTCCCTAAGCTCTGCAAGGGATTTCCCTTCTAAATCATTAAAATCCAAAAAAAGGCACCTCCTGAATGCAATAATTATTTATATTTTAAAATGGGATTTTATTAAAAAATTTATAAACCAATATTTTTAATAAAAAGAATTTGTTTAAGATTGGTCTTAGAATACACGGTTTTAATATTTGTAAATGTTAATGATGTATTCCTGAGCCATTCAAACGTTACACACTATTTATATTTTATTATACATATTTAAAAAGTCAAGTAATATAGTGCAATTTTAATAATTTTTTAACATCTCACTTATATTATCGTCATACTTTATAAAATTATTCAACAGTTGTAGATTTTTTTCTTAAATTTTATAAAAGTATTTTTATAAATGATGAGATTTAATTCAGATAAAAAAAGTCAGAGGAAAAATCCCCTGACCCTGCTTTATTTCTTTGGAACTGTCTCCCAATCCTTTAAGAATCTCTCAATACCTATGTCTGTCAATGGATGTTTAATCATCTGCATGATTACTTTATATGGAACTGTTGCGATATGTGCTCCAACTTTTGCTGCTTCTAAAACATGCATTGGGTGCCTTATGCTTGCAGCGATTACCTCTGTTTCAATTCCATATATATCAAAAATTTGCACTATGTCTGATACAAGTTGCAAACCATCAGTTGAGATGTCGTCAAGTCTTCCAACAAACGGGCTGACGTATGTAGCACCTGCTCGAGCTGCTAAAAGTGCCTGCGTTGCTGAGAATATAAGTGTGACATTTGTCTTTACGCCTTTTTCTGTAAGTATCTTAACAGCCTTTAGACCTTCTGCTGTCATAGGTATCTTTATTACGATATTCTTGTGTATTTTGGCAAGCTCTAAAGCTTCTTTTACCATCCCGTCATGATCTTCCGATACAACCTCTGCGCTTATAGGACCATCCACAATTGTTGTGATCTCTTTCACAACTTCTATGAAGTCTCTGCCTTCTTTCGCTATAAGGGAAGGATTAGTTGTAACACCGCATATAACCCCAAGCTCATTTGCTTCTCTTATCTCATCAACATTGGCAGTGTCTATGAAAAACTTCATATTGCACATCTCCTTCATCACATATTCATCCCATAGGGGCAAAAAGAGTCCCTACTTTATCTAAAACTTAAGCTCTTCCTTCTGAGCCAAACATCCTCATCTTACTCTTTACAACTTCTTTCATTGCCTCTTTGCATGGACCTAAAATCTTTCTTGGATCGTAGACTTCTCCATCTTCTTTTAAAAGTTCTCTTAATCTTGCAGCAAAAGCTTGTCTTATGTCAGTATCTATGTTGATTTTATTTACGCCTAAACTTACAGCCTTTCTTATGTCAGCTTCAGGAACTCCCGATGCACCGTGAAGCACGATAGGCATCTTAAGCATCTCTTTTATCTTTTTAAGTCTATCAAAATCAAGTTTAGGCTCACCTTTGTAAGGACCATGAGCAGTACCTATAGATATAGCAAGGTAGTCAACACCTGTCTCTTTTGCAAATTTGTACGCTTCATCAGGATCCGTCATAGCAGCTTCTCTTTCATCAACAGTTACGTTGTCTTCTGTACCACCAATCTTTCCTATCTCCGCCTCTACAGAAACACCCATGCCATGAGCTATATTTACAACGTTTTTCGTGACTTCTATGTTCTTTTCAAGGGGTAACTTAGATGCGTCCATCATAACTGAAGTCCAGCCATTTCTCAAGCACTTCATGACGTTATTAAAATCTGTACCATGATCTAAATGCAATGCGATGGGAACTGATGCTTTAGTTGCCAGTGTTCTTACGATTGCAGAAATTGTCTCAATGCCAGCATATTTTAAACCGCCTTCACTAACCTGAATTATGGCAGGAGATTTCATTTCTTCTGCAGCCTCGACAATGGCTTGGGTTATCTCAAGATTGTTAGTATTAAAAGCACCAACTGCGTAGCCTTCTTCATTGGCCTTTTTTAATAATTCTATACCTGTTACTAACATCATAACACCTCCTTAATATATTTTAACCAAATAGCGTACATAAATCAAGAAAAAAAGGTACCATGAGGTACCTTTACACTGCCAATTTGTCACCTAAAATTTTATTTATATACTCCCTGATTTTAAAAATGTCAAAAGGCTTTTTAATGAACTTTTGTCCTTTAAAACACTCTTCAGGGTCATCCGCTGACATGAAAATGATTTCCATCTGTGGATACAACCGCTTTAGGCTTTTTGTAAATTCCAAAACATCGCACTTACCAATATGTATGTCAAAAATGCTTAAATCCGGCTGAAAATTTTCCAGTTTCTCATGGACTTTTTCGATTTCATTGCACGTCTTAGCATAGTGGCCTTCCATTGTAAAAATTTCTTTCAGCAGTGAACACACACCTTTGTTGTCATCTACAATCAAGATCCTCCCCAATTTTACACAAGCCCTCCCTCATTACTAACTTCTAAGGGCAATAAAACTAGCAATTCATTCAAACGCTTTCCCCTTGATTACATACACAAATATATATATTCTACATAAATCTAAATATTCCTTTTTTTATTTGAAAAAAATTACACAATTATGCGTAGTAAAACATAATATTTTTTTGAAAAAGGTTTAAAAATAAAACAAGGGCGATATTAATATCATTGCATATTAATTTCGTCCTTGTTTTATAAATACGCTTAAACATTATTTTTATTTTATTTGTCAATATGTGTCATTATGAAATAGTTGACTTAATAGTTCCATTCTTAAGCTCCGTAAAATATTGAACTAAGCCATTGTAAATGCCCTGCGCAATTTTCCATTGAAAATTATCATCTGTCAAAAGCTGAGCGTCTGTAGGGCTTGTGACAAATCCTGTTTCTACCAAAACTGCTACCATCTTAGTCTGATTTAAAACTACCAAATTAGGTCTTTCAGATAAACCTCTATCTGTGGTATTTATTTCTTTCATCAAATTATCGTGTATGATTTGCGCAAATGTCTTTTCATCTCTCGTATCGCCATTATATCCATTCGGGTAGTAGAGGACTGTCGTTCCGTTTGCAGATGGTGAATCAAAGGCATCGCAGTGAATACTTACAAATGCATCTGCACCTGCATTATTCGCTTGATCTGGCCTATCATAAAGTCCTACGTACGTATCAGTAGTCCTAGATATCATCGTCCGAAATCCGCCATTGTCTAAAAGCGTCTTTAACTTTAATCCAATAGCAAGAGCTATGTTTGCTTCATGTATCCCGCCAACACCAATAGCTCCTGGATCAGAACCTCCATGACCGGGATCAATATAGATTAAAGGTCCGTTATTAGAGCTGGAACTATTATTCCCAATGTTAAATGATATATCAAATTCTTTTTTATCTTGTGATTGCGTAATTGTATATGGCAGACTGGTAGTCATGCTTATAACAAGCCTTGTAATAGCAGGTTGAAGCTGATTTTGCCCTATATACGCCATTTTAAGGCTACCTTGACTTATAGATATTTGCTTATTTGTAACGGCATTTATAGCATTGCTAAAGTCAAAATAGAGTCTTACACCAGAGCTATCATTTATCGTACCCTGCTTGTACGTCAATGGACCATCTGCTTTTACAGTTATTGTATACTTGCCATTTGCATAAGAAGAACTGAAATCCGTAATATTGACATTACTGGATGTGGGAGGAACCGTCACCTTTGATGTAACTTGTATAAGGTATTTATCTCCTATCCACTTTACATCATAGCCTAAGCTTTCAAATAAAAATCGCATAGGAACATAAGATGTATTATTGTTTATAAGCCTTGCAGGTGCTGGAAGCTGAACCTTATTGCCATCTACAGTCGCATAATTTTTCCCTATAAAAAATTTGAAAACTTTCCCTTTCGTAACAGTTATAGTCTGGGTCGATCCATCCCAGTTAACGCTGGCACCTAATCCCTGCCCAATTGATCTTAATGGCACAATTGTATTTCCATCCAATATAAGCGGTGGATTATTACCTGTATCAAATTTATTCCCATCGATAGTTATAGTGATATCTGGTACATTGTAATTTACTACTTTGCCATCAACGATAATATTACCCTTATACGCATATGCAGATACATAAAATGTAGACAATAGAAGCAAAAGAGCAAAAAACGTTACGACTTTTTTCAATACTCTACCCCCTTTTAGCAAAAATTTTATTATTTTTAAACATAAATATATGATAGTTTAGTTTTATTACAGACAAGTTACAAAAACATTACAATTTATTAACTTATTGATTAGATTTGAATTTATAGGCTTTTTATATATACAATTTATCGACATTTTTCGCTATTATGAACAAAAGTAAAACCCTAACAGCGCATGATGTCTTGTAAAACAAGCGAAATAAATCGATGATATATAGAAGTCAAAATTTGTGAGCGTTTATAATTTTTTTATTATTATAAAAAATTATAAAAATTAAATCACTAAGAAAATTATATGCTTTCTTATGTGGTATAAAAAAATACCTGTTTCCAGGTATTATGATTGAACAATTAATTTCACTTGCTTAAAAATTTATATAGAGAAAATGTCATGTCGTAAGCATCTTGCCATTTTACAATGCCATTTTTCTCTATATCATTGTATGCTGCGTCAGTTATTAACCCTTTCTTATGTGCCAAATTAAATAGCTTTCCACTGTTTCCACTTATTTCATCTCTAAATCCTGCATAAGTCAAAAGTATTTCTGCTGCATCTTCTTTACTTATAGGCTTATTAACAATGTATTTTTGCAAATACTGATAATTATCACTTAGAAGCTGTACTTTGCTGGGAATAGCCCTTTCAATCATTTTCGACGTCATGTAGTAAAATGACATACTAGCTAATTTTTCATTAAGCTTGTAATCATTGTTGTATCCAGGTACTATAAGCCCCCAGTGCAGAACAAATTTAAGTCCTGTGTTGGCCCAGCTTTTCTCTACACTGTTTTCAGCTTTAAACGGCGTAAGGTATGCTCCCTGATTTACTAAAATAGATTGTATATTCTTTATATCTTTTTGGTTTTCTATTATGTCAGCAAATGATTTATTCTTGGCTATTGAATATGCAGATGCTACACCTACCGCATCTCCTTCTGCCATCCCTATTGGTATTGTCCTGGCTGATCCTGCTGCTAGATGGCTGTAGGATGCTGACCGTCCAACTACCAAAAGGTTGTCTACATTCTGTGGTACTATGCACCTAAATGGCACTGCATATTCTACTGGCTTTCCATATACAAAGCCTGTGTCCTCTGGCGATGTGGCTTGTACATCTACAGGATATGAGCCTATTGCAATTCTGTCATAGAAATCTCTATTAAATACAACATCGTTTATGTCCAGTGTGTAGTATCCTTTTATATGCCTTGTTTCCCTTATATACAGTTCATTTGCTGTGCCGTCAAGCTCTGCTTTTTCAAAGCCCGGAATATTTGCTCTAAAAAATTCGACTATTCGTGGAAGTTCTTTCTTTGCTAATTGTATTCCATTGTCGATTGACTCTTTATTAAGTCCGTCTACGCCGTATATCAAAAGGGCATTTACTAATACTGTGCCGTCATCTTGCTTTCCTAGGTTTAATCCTCTTAGCCTCAACATCTGTGTAGATGGCTTGTACTTTTTCGTAATTGATAAAAATCCATTTGCTGATGTGTCGTTTATATACGTCGCTGGTATCTTCTTCTCGTACTTTATTATTTTTATAAGGTTGTCCCAATCTAATCCTTTTAATCTGAATACTAGTGTTGATGCCTGTACTTTGCCTTTTACACCCATGTCTTCTGCTCCAACTGTGTATGGAACACCTGCTGAGGCTGCAACGTCAGCATCCTGTGTTGCGTCGATTATCCTTTTTCCATAGAAATTTACTTGTTTTCCGTCTTTTAATGCAGTTATGCCTATTATCTTATTTCCATCCATTATGGGCTTCTCAAATACTGTATTGTAAGACTGTGTTATATTTGGCAAACTTAAAAGCTTTAAAAATACTTCTTTTGCCTTGTTTACATCAAAAGAGTTTTTTGAGCCTATGCCTTTAAAAAATTCTTTAAATGTACCTTGAGTAAGCAATATTCCATTGGGGCCCTTGCTCATATCAATTGTGTTTAACATGCCGTACGTCATAAGGCCACCGGGACCATTGTGTTTATCAATTATTAAAACTTTTGCATCATTTTTAGCTGCAGACCTTGCAGCAGCTACACCTTCCGGTTCTGCTCCTACGACTATCACATCATATTGATTGCCATCATCAGGTAGATTAAGCTTAATTGGCTTAGGAAGATTCTGCTTTTCTTCTATCACCTTTGATGCGGTGTTTTGTGGTGCCTTTTTGTACTTCTCCACATAAAAGTAGCCGCCTATTGCTGTAATTATTGATACAGATACAATAAAGAGCGAAATAATAATTATCATATATTTTTTAGGCAAAAAAATCACCTCAACATATTCCTCATATGTTGATTATATCATGATTATGTTGATTTTGAATATACATTTTTTATGAAAATACGTGTTCAAATGCATCATTTACTCATAATGCAAAGCTTCAATTGGCTTTAGTCCTGCTGCCTTGTTTGCAGGGTACATCCCAAAGAATAACTTTTCGACCACTCCACCATGTATCATTGTCTTATAGACAATTCAATGAGAATACTTAATAAATTACCATTAATTCTCATTGAATTGCTCAATATATAAGCACATTATTTAATATTTCTTATCTAAGCACCTTCGCTTAAAAATCTGTACTGGGACATGTAAAGATCGTAATAAAGGCCTCTAAGATTCATAAGCTCATCGTGCGTCCCTACCTCTACAATTCTGCCTCCATCTACCACCATTATCCTATCGGCATCTCTTATAGTAGAAAGCCTGTGAGCTATGACAAAAGATGTCCTACCTGTAAGGAGCCTTTTTATACCTCTTTGAACAAGCCTTTCTGTTTGGGTATCGATATTAGACGTAGCTTCATCAAGTATCAATATGCGGGGATTTGCCAAAAGTGCTCTTGCAAATGATATTAGCTGCCTCTGTCCCACAGAAAGCCGTGATCCTCTCTCATTTACTTCTGTATCATAGCCCTTTTCCATCTTCATGATAAAGTCATGAGCATTTACCGCTTTTGCTGCTGCTATTATTTCTTCATCTGTAGCATCCAGTTTTCCGTATCTGATATTTTCTTTTATCGTAGCTGAAAACAAAAATGTATCTTGCAGCATGATGCCCATCTGACTTCTTAGTGACTCTAGCTCTACGTGTTTTATGTCTTTGCCATCTATTAAGACAGCCCCCTTGGAAGGGTCGTAAAAACGACTGATTAAATTGACAATCGTCGTCTTGCCTGCCCCCGTAGGACCTACAAGTGCCACAATCTCTCCTGGATTTACTTTAAAACTGACATTGTCTAAAACTACGTTTCCATCGTCATAGCTGAATGTGACATTTTTAAATTCCACCATGCCTTTTATCTTGGGCATCTTTATCGCATTTTTTATATCCACTATATCCGGCTCAATGTCCATAATCTCAAATATTCTTTCAGCAGACGCAAAAGACATGACCAAGCTGTTGTAGAAATTGCTTATATCAAGTATAGGTCTCCAAAACATGCCTATATACATCGTAAATGCTATTATTGTCCCGATTGTAAGTCCACTTCCAATAAGCTTTGCACTGAAATAATACAGTATAACCGCACCAAGACCGTAAGATGCATCAACCATCGGCCAAAACAGATCGTTTAACTTCACGGCATGGACAAAACTTCCCATCATGTCTTTTACAAGCTCGAAAAATATAGATGAAGTCTTTTCCTCATTTGCAAACTCCTGCACGACTTTTATGCCAGAAAAATCTTCATGAGTATAGGCGTTAAACGTAGACCTTTTTCTTCTAAATTCCTGCCACCTTCTTCTTGATAAAGTCTCTATAGAAAAAAGCCCAATCACAAGCAGTGGAAGCAGTGTCATAGATGCCAACGCCAATTTGCTGTTTAAATAAAACATCATAGCTCCTACGCACACAACTGTCAAAATCTGTGGAATAAAGTTTGTAACGCTGTTGTTAAAAAGATCCTGCAGTGAATTTACATCCCCAATAACCCTTGCCAAGATTTTACCTACAGGCCTAGAATCAAAAAATGAAAATGAAAGTTTTTGTATGTGGCTATAAAGTTCATGCCTTATCGTCACCAATATATCATTTGTGACAGATGCCATCTTCACTATTCTAACTTTCGATGCCATCATAGCCATGAAATTTAGCGATACCATCAAAAGCCCGATTATAAGAAGTCCCTTAATATCGCCATTCCTTATATTTTTGTCAATGGCCGTCTTCATAAGAACTGGATTTATAAGACTTACAATCATCTCAAAAATCAAAAGCATTATTACAAGAAATACTCTAAATTTATGTTTCTTGAGGTACTTAAAGAGTCTCTTTAATATCACAAAGTTTGACATGCGCCTCAAATCTTCATCCTGCTTTACCATATTTCTCGCCATTTCTATCCCTCCCTTACAAAATCATACAATTATCATTTAGTTGCACACATCAGTCTCACTGTATTCAACATCGCTGAAATTCTTAAACTGTTCTAAGTAAATTTCGTAGTATCTTCCTCTCTTCTTAAGAAGCTCCTCATGGGTTCCTCTCTCAACGATGCGCCCATCCTCCATATAAAGTATCATGTCTGCATTCTTAACCGCCGATATTCTATGAGCAATGATAAATGTTGTAGCATTCTTCCGCCTTTCGCTTAAGTTCTTTAAAAGCCTAAATTCTGTATCCATATCCAATGCAGACGTAGCATCGTCCAATATCAGTATCTTTGCATCCCTTATAAGAGCCCTTGCAATGGATATCCTCTGCTTCTGTCCACCAGATAAGCCTATGCCCCTTTCACCAATTATTGTGTCATACTTGTCATCAAACTCTTCTACAAAATCATCCGCACAGGCAAGCCTTAATGCTTCTTTCACTTCTTCAAACGTAGCATTTTCCTTTCCAAACCTTACGTTTTCTTCAATGCTTTCTGAAAACAGAAATGTATCCTGCTGTACGACAGCCATCTGGCTTCTCAAATCATGAAGGTTTATATCTCTAACATCGTATCCATCGATATAGACAGCACCATCCGATACGTCATAATATCTGCCGATGAGATTTACCAGCGATGACTTACCGGAGCCAGTAGTACCCATTATAGCAACCGTCTTTCCTGCATCAACTTTAAAATTAATATTCTTTAAAACCAATTCATCATTATATTTAAATGACACGTTTCTAAACTCCACATCACCTTTTAAGTTTTTTATCCTTATTGATTCATCGCTGTCCCTTATAGACGGCACCACATCCATTATCTTCATTATCTTCTTTGCCGATGCATCAGCTTGAGCTATTAAGTTTGTCAAAAATCCTAGCATCCTCATGGGCCATATAAGCATGTATATATAACCGCTAAAAGCCACCAATTCACCAATAGACAATGAATTTTTTACAACAAGTATGCCACCCAAAACCACCAGTATCACAATCGAAAAATTTGTGAGAAAATCGATAGGTGGAAAATACTTTGCCACTATCTTGTTTTGTTCCATACTAAGCTCAAAGTTTTCATTATTGAGGTTTAAAAATTTCATGATCTCGTACTTTTCTCTCGCAAATGCCTTTACAAGCCTCACGCCTGCTATATTCTCCTGTGCAGCTGTATTCATAAGCACTCCTTGGTCGCTTAACTTACCGTAAGATATGCCGATCTTCTTTTCAAACTGCAGCGCAAGATAGCCAATAAATGGCATACCTAAAAGGCTTACTACTGTAAGCTTCCAGTTTATAAGAAAAAGTATCACCGATGCAGTTATAAAATATATCATGTTTTCAATAAACATCCTTATCCCAAAAGAAACACTTCTCCACACATTATCAACGTCTTCGCCTATCCTTGACATAAGCTCCCCTGTATTCATACTGTCAAAGTAGCTGAAAGGAAGACTTTGTATGTGGTCGAAAAGGTCTTTCTTTATATCTATGCTTATCTTTGCTGAAAGTACATCAAATATATACTCCTTCACATACCCAAGCACAGCCCTTAAAACCGTAATTGCAATAAATCCCCACAGTATAGGCCATAATAAGCTTTTATTTCCGCCTATAAATACTTTATCAGTTATAAGCTCCTGAAGATATGGATTAAACATATCAAGAGCAATTGCAAGTATCATCGCAATAGTTGGTATTATAACGTGCCACTTGTACCTTAAAACATATTTTAAAACTCTCCTCAAAAATATCCCCCCTAAAAATTAAAAGACTGCACAAGAACATAGTCTTATACAGTCTTTTGCGCAAACTAAACTATATGCAATAATTTAGGCAAAAACGCCTTTCGCATATAAAGTAAAAAGAGTATAATTGACCGTGTTCTTAAACCTATCATAAAGCATGACAATAAAAAGCCTATAAATACGCATAAAAATTTACGGCTGTAAAAATCAGCAAAAACTATCACGCTTCAGATATAATTGCCATTTTAAATTTATGGCTTATTTAAGAACACCTTTAAGCATCATACTCTTTCCCTTCTTAATTAAACTACAAATATTATATCATGGAAAATAAAATCATTGCAACAAATTTGTGAAAAAATCCGGGTCTTTGACAGTTTAATAAACATTGGAATCAGTAAAAGCCTTGAAAACAAGGCTTTTTTTATTAAAAAATAGTCAAATTTAGCCATGGAAATATTGCGTAATTTTGCGTAATGTGCTATAATAAAAGAGATGGGAGGAATTTCATTATGAGATTATGTATATCACGGTCAAAAAATGCTGCATCCCTGTACGTAACAAAATCTATATACGAAAATGGAAGACGTTCTACAAAAGTTGTTGAAAAGCTTGGTACTTATGCTGAACTTAAAGAAAAACTTGGTGGACAGGATCCTATTGAATGGGCAAAAAAATATATAGAAGAACTTAACAAAAAAGAAAAAGAAGAAAACCGCGATATTATTGTGAAATACTCCCAATCCAAAGTGATTACAAAGGGTGAGCAACGCTCTTTTAATGGTGGTTATCTTTTTCTTCAAAAGATATACCATGAACTTAAACTCAATAAGCTTTGCGAGAAAATATCTTTGAAATACAAATTTACATTCGACTTAGACTCGGTGCTTTCAAGACTTATTTATGCAAGAATTATTTATCCTTCTTCAAAACTTGCAACTTTTCAACTTTCTACTAAATTTATTGAACAACCTGATTTTGAACTTCAACATATATACAGGGCTCTTGAAGTAATTGCCAAGGAAGCTGATTTCATACAGTCTTACCTGTACAAAAACAGTCTTAAAATTTCCAAAAGAAATACAGGTGTACTGTATTATGATTGTACAAATTATTTCTTTGAAATAGAGCAAGAAGATGGATTAAAACAATATGGTGTTTCAAAAGAACATAGACCAAATCCTATCGTACAAATGGGGCTTTTTATGGACGGAGATGGTGTTCCACTTGCTTTTGCTATTAACAAAGGGAATACCAATGAACAATTGACTTTAAAACCTTTGGAAGAGAAAATTCTTTCCGACTTTAATCTTTCTAAATTTATTGTATGTACTGATGCAGGACTATCATCAGACAATAACAGGAAATTCAACATTAAAGGCGATCGGGCGTTTATTACAACACAATCTATTAAAAAGCTGAAAACATACCTTAAGGAATGGGCTCTTGACCCAAATGGTTGGTCTTTAGTTGGTGGCAGAAAAACATATAACATTGCTAAACTAGATGATGACAAATATAAGGATAAGGTGTTCTATAAAGAACGCTGGATAAAAGAAAACGGATTAGAACAGAAACTTATCGTTACATACTCAATTAAATATCGAGATTATCAGAGAAATATACGAAATTATCAGATAGAGCGAGCACAAAAAGTAATTGATTCAAACCCCGGGAAAATAGAAAAATGCAATCCCAATGATTATAAAAGATTTATAGAAAAAAAGCGCTGCACAGATAATGGAGAAATTGCTGAACATCAAATATACTGTATCAACGCCGAACTCATTGCAAAAGAAGCGCAATTTGATGGTTTTTATGCAGTGTGTACAAATCTTGAAGACGATGTTTCTTCAATTATCAATGTAAATAGAAGGCGATGGGAAATTGAAGAATGTTTTCGGATTATGAAAAGCGAGTTTAAAGCCAGGCCAGTATATTTAAGCCGTGATGACAGAATAATAGCTCATTTTACAACTTGTTTCATTTCCTTAGTTATATATAGACTCCTTGAAAAGAAATTGAACGGAAAATATACATGTCATGAAATCATTAATGGATTAAGAGATATGAATTTCTTAAAAGTAAAAGGTGATGGTTATATACCTATTTATACAAGAACAGACTTTACAGATGATTTACACGAAGCATTTGGCTTCCGCACAGATTATCAAATTGTAAGTAAAAGCAAGATGAAAAAAATTTTAAAAAGCACAAAATTATAAATACATTACTCACTTTTTAATAATAATACAAAAGCTTGGGTCCCTTTATTTTCAATGGTTCCCAAGCTTTTTCTTTTCTTCAACTGTCAAAGATGGGATTATATCATGGAAAATAAAATCATTGCAACAAATTTGTGAAAAAATCCTTAAAATGATCAGCTCTCTTTATATTCAAAGACTGGAACTTCGATTGTCTTTACAGGTTTTTTCTCATAAAAGTACTCATCAAGCTTTAGTGATGTATCTGCATCAAAATACCTTTCACCACATTCTACGCATTCAAATACTGGCACATGCTCAATAACAATAAGCTTATCATTTACCCATTTTTCTATTCTCGTCTCTTTCTTTTCTAATTTCCCACCACACTTAAAACACCTGTCATTCATGATATTTACCTCCTCTTGTTCTTTCATCAATCCATTTGGGTAATTCTGGAATATATGAAGTTATTATAACCAAACTTTTATTTTGAAAGCCGCAAACCGTATGTATATATTTATTATCTTTCTTCCCTAATATAAGGCAACTATGACCTCTTGGATCATCAGGATAATCCTCTAAGATTTCACCATTTAATATAGATGTTAAAACATCAACAATCCTTAAGTTTCTCTCAAGCAGTTTATCTAAAGCATGCTCACTCAATAACCATTGACCTTTTAATATCAATTTCTTGATCATTTTTATATCAAAATCATTCATATATTAATCACCTTTAATTTAATTATATCATATCAAGTATTTAAATTATACTTTAATTTATACGCTAACAAAAAAATTGCCCCGGATGTCCGGAGCGATATACTATGATATTTTCTTTTTCAGTAGTCCAATCATCAAGGCTGTCACAACCATGCCAATAAGTATTGCTACGATGTACAAAAGCGGATTTGATATAGCGATTGGTATCACGAATATCCCGCCGTGGGGTGCTCTAAGTTCAATGTGGAAAAGCATCGAAAGTGCACCGGTTACTGCAGACCCCACCATGATTGATGGAATTACTCTAAATGGATCTGCTGCTGCAAATGGGATAGCACCTTCTGTTATAAATGAAGCGCCTAATACCCAAGCTGCTTTTCCTGCCTCTCTTTCTTCTTGTGTAAATCTATTTCTAAAAAGTACTGTAGCAAGTGCCAAGCCTAAAGGTGGTGTCATGCCTGCTGCCATTACTGCTGCCATAGGCATAAATACATTCGATGCTAGAAGACCTGTAGCGAATGTATAAGCTGTCTTGTTAACAGGACCACCCATGTCAAATGCCATCATTAAGCCTAATAAAGCACCGAATATGACTGCGTTTGTTGAACCCATGCCTTTAAGCCAATTTGTAAGTCCTGTCATTATCGTCTTCATAGGCGTACCAACAACGTATATCATAAGAAGTCCAACGATAAGAGTCGACAAAACAGGCAATATGAGTACTGGCATAAGTCCTTCCATCGTCTTAGGCAATTTTATAGTCTTCTTTAGATAATACACCGTATAACCAGCTAGAAAACCAGATATGATACCGCCTAAAAATCCTGCACCGGTTGAAACAGCCAGCATACCTCCAACCATTCCTGGTACAAGTCCAGGTCTATCTGCTATTGAATATGCCAAAAAGCCTGAAAGAATAGGAACCATCAGTGCAAATGCAGCACCGCTTCCTATCTGCATCAACGCTGCAGGCAGAGTGCCTTGCACCTGAAATGCCTTGTAGCCCCATAGGAATGAAAGTGCTATTGATATACCGCCAGCAACCACAAAAGGTATCATGTAAGATACGCCTGTCATCAAGTGCTTATAAGCACCTGTCCTTTGGCTGGCCCTCTCTTCATGAATTTTTTCGACTTTATCAATATAATCTTTTGGCTTTTCCATCTTTAAAGCTCTTTCAATTAGATCCTTAGGATTTTTAATAGCTTCCTCTACAGGGACCTCCAGTATAGGTTTACCTTCAAAGCGGGATTTGTCAACTTTTGTCGCAGCAGCGATTATTACTGCATCTGCCTCCTTTATGTCATTTTCTGTCAGTTGATTTTCAGCACCTATAGAACCCTGCGTCTCAACTTTGATTGCCACATTTAACTCTTTTCCTGCCATTTCAAGATTCTCTGCAGCCATATAGGTATGGGCAATACCTGTAGGACATGCAGTTACGGCAACAATCTTTTTCATCACAGAATCCCCCTTACTCATATTTTTTAAAAGCATTTACGACATCTTCGTAAGTCTCAGCCTTGTTAAGTTCTTCCCTCACCTCCTCATGCATCAGTGACCTTGAAAGCTTAGCTAAAATTTTTAGATGTATATTGTCTGAATTCTCAGGTGCTGCAATCAGGAAAAAGAGGTGTGCTGGTTTTCCATCCATCGAATTGTAGTCTATCCCCTCCTTCGACTTTCCAAATACTAAAGAAGCCTTTTTCACCAAGCTGCTTTTCCCATGAGGTATAGCAACTCCCATACCTATTCCAGTTGAGTACTCTTCTTCCCTCTTTAACACCACATCCAAGAATTTATCTTCGTCATCAATTGCATCTTTTGCTGCCAACGGTTTTATAAGTTCTTTCAAGACAGATAATTTATCGTTTGACTTTAAGTCGAAAATCATCATATCTTTATCAAGTATCTCTTCTATCATTATTTATCCCCTTTCAATTATTTCAATTTCAACTTTTTCTTTCAGTTCATTTACATCTTTTAAAGAACACGCTTTTGTACCTTCCCTCATGACAACTGAGGTAGAAGCAGCAGACGCCATCTTTATCGTTTCTTCTATAGTCAGATTATTGTAGATGCCATGAGCGAATCCAGCAACATATGCATCACCTGCACCTACTGTACCTTTTACATCAACTTTTATAGGCTTTACAAAATATATCTTCTCGTCTGTCAAAACAAGGCTGCCTTTGTCGCCCATTGATACAGCAACTATTGAAACACCATTTTCAATAATCTTCATGCCTTCTTCAATTATTTCATCTTTTCTTTCAAGTTTTTTCCCTGCAATTTGTGAAAGCTCGTGTATGTTAGGCTTTATCATGTAAGGTTTTGCCTCAATGCCGTATTTCAAAGCATCTCCATCAGCATCCAGTATAACTTTTATGCCTTTTTTCTTGATTTTTTCAATAACATATCCGTAAAACCTTTTGTCGACGCTTGGTGGTAAACTACCAGATAAAACAATCACATTTGAGAAATCGGCATGCTCATTTATGCTCGAAATTAACTTCTCCACTTCGTCACGAGAAACATCTGGCCCAGCTTCATTTATATCTGTATACGTGTGGTATTTCTCATCAATTATCTTTATATTTATCCTTATATCGCTTTCAATTGGCACGAAGTGAGACTCAATTCCTAATTTATTTAGTACATCTTTAATGTATTTCCCATTTGGCCCCATGAAGCCAAGGCACACCACATCATTGCCCAGATTTTTCAAATTCTTAGCTACATTTATCCCTTTTCCTCCAGCATCGATGATAGACCTTGATACCCTGTTTACCGCACCAACCTTAAAGTCATCAATTATCAATGTTCTGTCTATCGCCGGGTTTATGGTCACTGTCGTTATCATCTGCTACATCCTTTCCAAAATTTAATACATCCACATTTACCTGCTCATACTTCTTCACTATCTCATAGTCCAGTTCATCGTCAGTTATAATGGCCGTTATATCACCGATATCGGCAAATTTCACGAAAGATTTCTTGCCAAATTTCGTATGGTCAACAACAGCGTAAACCTCATTCGAAACCTCAATCATGGCCTTTTTTGTATTTGCTTCTATAATGTCAGGAGTCATAAGGCCGTTTTCATAAGATACCGCATTTGCACCAATAAAAGCCTTATCTACTTTGAAATTTCTAATTACCATTTCAGCTATAGGTCCTACAAGCGCCTTTGTATTAAGCCTCTCTATACCACCTGTTACAATAAGTTCAATATTGTGATAACTTGATAATTCTATCGCAATTAACGGCGAATTCGTAACAACCGTAAGATGTATGTCTGGTAAAGATTTTGCAATCATCAATGTGGTAGTGCCAGCATCCAGTATTATAGAGTCACCTTCTTCTATAATCGATGCAGCAATCTTGCCGATTTTCATCTTTGACGAAAGCTCATAATCCTCTTTTTCCACGAAAGATGGCTCATAATGTGTATGCGTATTCAATATGGCACCGCCGTGTGTCCTCTGTATAAAGCCGTCAAGTTCCAGCATTCTGAGATCTCTTCTTATGGTTGACTCTGATACACCTAATATTTCGCTAAGTTCTGACACTGTCATGCTTTTATCTTTACTTAAGAGCTCTGCTATCTTCATCCTGCGCTCTTCGCCAAACATTCAATCACATCCATTCAAAATAGATGATAATTATTGATTATTTATGCTCACTTATGATTATATAATGAAAATGTTTTTTTGTCAATCGCCCATATATAAGATTTTCACTTTTTTACTATATTATAAGTATAAACTTGGAAAATATTATTAACGCTCACAAATTCCGCTTATCACATATATCATCGATTCTCTTCACTTGTTTGGCTAACGCCGTCTATGCGTTGTGACGGCTTTCGCTTATGCTCATACGCCAAACTGCGTTCCGTTCATCGTGATATATTACGAAAGCTTCATTAATCGTTCGCTTATAATAATATTTTCCAGAACAATGTATCTTAAAAATGAAAATGGGGGAATAAAAAATGATAAATAGTTTTGAAAAAGAATACGGAATAGTCCCAATGAATTTTTTCGCGAGTCTTGCTTCTATAAGCGGTTCACAGTTAAAAGTCATAATGTACATTGCAAAGCATACAATAAAGAATGGACGTATTGAACCAGTAAAGCTTACTATCGATGAAATTCAGAAGGGAAAATATGAAAGTGGCAAAAGAATAGACGATGGCACAGGTCTATCAACAGGCATCATAAGTAAAAGCTTGAAAAATGCTATAAAAGATGGGTTTTTGGTGTGCTACGTCGATAATGAGGACAAATTGCGGCAGAAGAAATACTACACAATAAGACAAAATACATCCATTGAAGGCACCACGTATAAATATGACGAAACAGGTAGAATAACAGAATTCGATGAATGGCAAAAAATGACATATGCAGATTTTTCAGGTGTCGAAAATGTCAACACAGATTCTTACGTAAATTCAATAATTGAAAATGGGAATTCAAATATTAGAAAAGATGATGAGGGCTTAAATGGTGAAATAAGTCCATTTTCAAAAAGTGAAGACAATATGATCATATCAGATATGAATGATATGATAGATATTAATATTAAAAGTAAATCTATCAATCATATCAATGATATGACGTATACTAAAAATGAAAATCAACCTAAATACGTAGATAAAGATATGCTTAAGCAAAAATACAATCTTACAGATGACGAGATGAAAATATGTATGTCCAGAATGAAGGGAAAAGATATAAAGTATCCAGCAAAGTTTTTAGAGAAAGTGATACAAAACTACCTTAAAGATAAGTCATTATTAAAAGATGCTGCAGTATCATATGCAGCACCTAGAAATTATTTTAATTCGTATCCACAGAGAAAATACGACATCGATGAACTTGAAAAGAAGCTTTTAGAGGTTTCAAGAAGAAAAAGCACCCCTTGATTAAAGATTTTTATCAAACAGCAAGTTATCAATGACGTACGATGAAAGAAGGATCAATAGAGGCATGATGGTAAATGCATACCTGTTTGTCGGAATAAACATGAGCTGAATCAATGTCAAAATGATAGCATATATGCCTATAAAGCGTATTTCATCTTTCCTAAGAGAATAAAATGCTCCAAGCCAACCTATCGCCATCAAAAAGCTGTGGAGAAGATATAAATTCCTCAAATATTGATACTTTAAATCGAGGTCGTACCACATGCTGCCAAAGATTATATTAAATTTGCCGATGGTATACCATTTAAAGTAGTAAATCGGGCTCTTCTCAAAACCTTTGATGATAAATTTGATGACATCCATGGTAGAGCGTATATTCTGTGGCACATGATCAATTCCATTAAAGTAAGGGAATGCGCCACCCAGCATGGGATTCCAGGTCTGCGATGCAAGTAAAATCAGCTTGTGAAGCGTAACAATATTTCTAATCCACCACGGCATCATTATAGCTGTAAATCCAAGCAATACATACAAAAAGTTTTTCAGTGTATACCTTATATCTTTAAACTTAAAGTACATTAAAATATATGGTATCACAATAATTGGTGCAGCTGCAGGTCTTATTAAAATGGACAATCCAAAAAAGACACCTGTCATGACATTTATAAATATCCCGGGTTTTTTATACGCTATAATCTGCAGATACAGATACACCATAAAAGTAAAAGTATATACAGTCTCTGTAAGTATAAGAGTGGATGCCCATACAAATGTTGGATAAATTGCTGAAAAAAATGCAGCTATAAGCCCAACTTTATTGTTTTTAATTTCTCTGCCTATGAGATAAATAAAAAGAACCGTCAGCACGCTAAATATACTCTGTATGATTCTCACAGCCTGAAGCGGACTTCCATTAGAAAACCCAAATATCTTATATATCAATGCAAGAAATAAAGGATATCCGGGAGTAATATACGCATTTGGCGTATTTGACATATACCCTAAAAAACCTTTTGTCAAAAACTGCTTCACCATTATATCGTAGTTTTTGGCATCACCTGAAAGGGGAGGCTGCACAACTTTGTAGACAAAAAGAAGCCGAAGGTATAAAGCAACGATGATGATTATAACTAATGAAGCGATGACAAAAAACTTCTTCGATACATATTTCGCTTTACTATCCATAATTACCTCCTATCGTAGCGCAATTAATGATGCTCCAGCAAAAATAAGTACTACACCAATCCACCTAGTTATTGGTACTGTCTCTTTAAAGATAAGCCATGCCACAAAAACTCCAACAGCATACGCTGTACTTTGGAGAGGATAAACAATGCTGAATTTTCCCTTTGCTAGTATATAAAGCCACAAGACGGTTGCTATCGCATAGATTATTATTCCACTTATAACATACGGCGAAATTAAGGACATTAATACACCTTTTAGACTACCTGCATTTCCAATGCCGATTTTCCATAATACTTGACCCGTCACCAGAAGCAACACATTTACTGCAACAAGGACATATATCACTTATCTTTGCCCCTTTCTAAATCCTTATTTTTTTCTGATTCAATCATATTTTTTAAAATAGCTACCTCTTGCGTCAGCTTCACAATGCTTTCAGATTGCTTTGATATTATCATAGTAAGGTGAAAGCAATATGAGATAATAAATAAAAGTCCTAGCAAGAATAGGACAGATGGGGCGTAATATATGTGGAGCAACCTGCTTAAGAGATTCAAAAATCTCAAATTTGCTGAGATTACAATCATAACTATCGAGAAGAATATCCAAAATAAGCTGTACTTTTCTAATAGATTGCCTCTCACAATCTCTCTCACAATTATTATTAAAAACAGTATGCTAAAACCAAGAGAAAAAGTATATACATTGAAAGACACAAAAAGACCTCCTATGCTTTTTGATGTTCTTTGTGGCTCATACAATTCACAAGTATGGCAAGCGTCACCTTTACCATATAATAAATTGATCGTTTAAAGTTTATAGAAGACTGACCGCCTAGCCTCTCATGCATCTCTACAGGTATCTCCCTCATCCTAAAGCCCATTTTGCTAAGTTTAGCTATTACCTCCACTTCAGGATAGTCCTGCGGATAACTTTCACTGAAATATTTGATGACTTTTCTGTTGGCAGCTCTAAAGCCTGATGTAGAGTCATATATTGCATAGCCTGTCAATATTTTTAATAGAAATGTAAAGAAGCGAGAACCGGTACGCCTAAGGTATGATCCTCTGTAATTTGTCTTTGCAACATAGCGTGACCCGATCACCAGATCAGCTTCATCATTCAATATGGGTTTTATAAGTTCATCTATAAATCTGGCGTCGTGCTGTCCATCAGCATCGATCTGTATCGCTATATCATATCCATTTTTGTAGGCGTACTTATACCCTGTCTGCATACATCCGCCGATCCCTAAATTAAAAGGGAGATCAATGACTATGACACCATTATTTTTTGCAATCAAGGACGTCTTATCACTTGAGCCATCATTGACAACTAGTATGTCCACATCCTTATTCTTCTTTATATTGTAAATAACGCTGTCAATCGTCTTTTCTTCATTGTACGCAGGTACAATGACAATTATTTTTGGCAACTTTTTCAACTCCCATAATATATATTCACATATATTATATCATACATTTATTCATAATCTAATTTTTGTAAAATTTTTACTATAATGTAACAAAAAGCGCTGCTCAATAAACAGCGCTACTTAAGCCCTTTTAAAGACCCAAAGCTTACTACCTAAGAAATTTACCATCATTGAAAACAATGTAGCAATTATTTTAGCAGAAAATACACCTAACTGTGGCTTTAATGGATAAAGGACAGTAAGGGATACCCCCAGTGACACTACATTTACTGCGATAAACTTCAATATCTCATCTCCATGCGGCGTCGACTTTGCACCAAACGTCCAATATTTATTCATGATAAAACTGTTTACAACACCGCAGCTATATGATATAACTTGAGATAACATATAGTGCGTCCCAAAAAATGTAAGGACTGTAAAGACCGCAAAGTCAACTAAAGTATTTACAATGCCGACTAAATTAAACTTTACAAACTCCAATAAACCGTTTTTCCTATTGTCCCTTTTATCTTGTTTTTCCATCTTCATCATCAAACCCTACTTTCTTCGTAATAATGTATAACGGTCTATCCCTTACTTCGTCATATATTCTGCCGATGTACTCGCCAAATGCTCCTAAGACTACAAAGTTTAGGCCGAATAAAACCATATTTACAGCTATGACTGTGTTTTCAGAAGATACATCAACGCCCGCAATCCTTAAAACAAGCTCTACAATCAAATACACAAAACCTGCAGCTAACAGGAAAATGCCCAAGTTCAAAGGCAATTTAAGCGGTGCGTATGAAAACGACGTTATACCGTCCATAGCAAGCTTAAGCATCTTTTTAAGTGTGTACTTCGTTTCGCCTGCAAGCCTTGGATCTCTTACATATTCAACACCGATCTGCTTAAAACCTACCCAGCTTACAAGTCCTCTTATATACCTGTTTTTCTCTTTTATGGATGTCATGGAGTTCATTACATCGCATACTTTTCTATCTATCAAGCGAAAATCACCTGTATCAACAGGTATATCTACATTTGTAAGGCTCTTTAATAATCTGTAGAATACCCTTGCTGTAAAAAGCTTGAAGAAGGACTCGCCTTTCCTCTCAGCTCTTTTGCCGTATACTACATCATATCCTTCTTTCCATTTCTCTATCATCTTTAGTATGACCTCAGGTGGATCCTGCAGGTCTGCGTCAATCACAACTACAGCGTCGCCTTTTGCATTGTCCATGCCTGCAGTTATAGCCGTCTGATGGCCGAAATTCCTTGAAAAGCTTATAAGTTTCACATTATTGTCATTCTCACATATATTGGCAAGTATCTCTGCCGATTTATCATGGCTGCCGTCATTTACAAATATAAGCTCATATGATTCACCTGTGGAATCCATGACTTTTTTAAGACGTCTGTAGGATTCTTCAATAAGCAGTTCTTCATTATATACCGGTACAACTATGGAATACTTTATATTATCCGACATATATACTCCTTCCTTTGCAAAAAATTTATATGCATCAATGTTTATGGCAACAATATTAGTTACCATAAACACCTTTGAGATCGTAGAGTTCTCCAAAATCTCTGCCTCCAAATCCTCCAATAAAGCTATTATCACTCTGTGTTGTATTTGTACCGCTCCATTGGCTAGTTGGCACAAGCTTTCCATTTTCTCTTACCCAGTTCATTATTTCACTGTTGGAGTCCCTACCCATGCCACCTGTCATTACATATCTTACTTCTCCTTTTTTCACTAGCTCTTTAAACTGGGCAAGTGTCAGAATATTGTCAGAGCCTGAAAAACCGCCGAGGGCCATCACAGGCTCGCCTGTCTTTATTATTATGTCCTGAGCGCTCTGTGATGATGACACCACAAGTAGATACTTTGCATTGCCTTTATTCTTCTTAAGAAAGCTTATTAGCTTTGAATTTGTGGTGCTATTCACATTGTCATTTCCGCCAAAACCCATTCTATCTCTACCTGAAATAAGTCCCAATCCAGTAGATGGGAATGTACCACTCATGGTGTAAAACATCGTAGTAGCTGACCAAACCGTAGGTGTTATCAAAAGCCCTATCATGGCTATGCTTAAAAACGCCTTCTTAACTTTTAAGCTGCTATTCTTAAATATATTTAGCACGATAAGCACTGCCGACGATATAAAGCATAGGACAGATACAGATATCATTAAATACTTAGCAATAGTTGATGTATTATTTGATGCGCTGTAGTAAGACAATATCAAAAGTTCAATCAATCCATCGGCTATAAGGGCTACCGGTAGAATCCACGACTTTATACCGCCTTCTTTATACATATTCCACATTGACACGACACCGATACCAGTAAGAGCCGCGATCGGCGGTGCCATCATCGTCAAATAATACGGATGGAATAAACCTGTTGTAAAGCTGAAATATATAAATACAGGAACAAGCCATGAAATCCAAAGTATAAGAGAAAGTTTTCTGCCGTCATCGAAAGGCCTCTTTAGCTTCTTCCTCAAAACCTCAGATATAAATCCGAAAATCGCCAGCGGGAAAAGCCATATTATCTGATCTGATAAGCTGTTGTTTGAAAAAAGCCTCAATATGCTTGCTTTTTCCTGCCCGCCAAATGTTCCACCCATTCCGCCTCCACCATTTGGCCTTTCAAAATTTCTTCCGTTAAAATTAGGCTGTGTCCCATTCGGTCCTCCAAATCCCGGTGTAAAGGCCTTTGGGTTTGGCACTTGATTTAAATTTTGGTTTCCATTAGTAGTCGCACTCGCTGTTGCGTCTGCTGAAGTCATTTGAGAACTACCATTTTGGCTTCTTGTGGCTACCCCTTGATTAAACTGCCCATTAAATTGGTCGCCAAAATTTCTCCTAAATTCTCCACCATTGAAGTTTCCTATGCGGCCTCCACCAAAGCCTGACCTTTCATTTCCAAGTCCAAGTCTTTCAAGCCCATTGTGACCAATAATCAGCTCTAATTCTGAATTATTTGTGCTGCTGCCTACATATGGCCTACTGCTTTGAGGTACCATATCAACTATTACTGCCCATGAAAGTGATACAACAAGTAAAACGACAGTTGCTAAAGCCAGATGTCCTATCCTCTTCTTTACCGGAACTGATGATGCCAAAAGGTATGTTATATATATGGCAGGTATAACCATGTAGGCCTGAAGCATCTTTATGTTAAAGCCGACACCGACTAATCCTAAGCTCAATATAAGATATTTTAATTTTCCCTTTTCTGCCGCTTTTAAAAGGGCAAGACATGCAAAAAGTAATGTCATGACCAGCAGATTGTCTATCGTATTGTTTCTGCTATCAGCTACAAAAACTGGCGTAACTGCTAAAGCTAATGCTGCAATAAGACCTGCCGCTGTGCCAAAAGACCTTTTTACAAGAACATATATAAGTGCAACTGAAATAACTCCTGCTATCGCCTGTGGCAAGATTATGCTCCATCCGCTAAATCCAAAAATCTTTGCAAAAATTGCCTGTATCCAAAATCCCAGTGGCGGCTTGTCGATTGATACAAATCCTGCGGGGTCAAATGATACAAAGAAGAAATTCTTTAAGCTCATGGTCATGCTTTTTACGCCTGCTGCATAATACTGGTTTGCATATCCTTCAATACTCAAATTTGTAAAATTTAAAATAGCTGACAATAGTAATATCAAAAATAATCCAATAGATTCTTTATTCAACTTTAATTTTTTCATTTTACATCCTCCAATCTTTTTTGCTGCTAAAACTAATGTAACTAAATTCGTAATTATTTTATCGCTCACATAGGCTTCGTGTTCTATGTATCTTCGATTCTCTTCGCTCGTTTGGCTAACGCCGCCCATGCGTTGTGACGGCTTTCGCTCTAATTTCTTGTTGTCTTAAATATACCCTTAAAATATCGAACAAGTTTCAAATATTTGTGTGAATTTTATGTGATGCTGCATACTCATCAAATGAATATACCTTATTTAACACAGCAAAATCGTAAGCGACTTTTGCAAGATATATTGTCAGGACTACGTTCAAAAGCGATATCATCATTGGTACAAATCCAAATGACATGCCTAAATTCGTGAAAAGCACGTAATACATATTTAAATAGCTTGTAACGCTAAATCCGATGAAAAGCCCCAAAAGCCTTATATCTTTAATGTATAAAAAGGCTAGTATTGCCAGTGCTACCGCAGGAAACAGATACCTCTCATGCATCCCTGTTGAAAATGTAAATACACCAGCAATTTGAATAAGCGCTGACACAAATGCAAAATTACTGTTTTTGATTTTTATGTAGGTAAACCATGAAAAAGCAGTTGTCAAAACTATAAAGATGAATCCCCATACACTGTAACTGAAAATCAACAATGTAGAACTATCATTCACATAGTTAGCTCCCAATAATGCAAAGAAATTAAAACCATTTACAGAAGCATAAGGATACTCTGATATAGTCTTTGCGTACAGGTTTAAAATCCACATAGGATCCTGACCTATAGAAAATGGAATAATGACTAACAATGCTGTCAACGCTGATAATGCAATCGCCTTCAAAAAGCTTTTTAAACTTCTTTCATTTATAAGCTCAAATAAGAGAACAGGAGCAAATATGATTCCCTGCGGTTTCATCAGTACCGCTGCAGTGAAAAACGCCGATGACAGCCCAATCTTTTTCTCCGACAGAAAATATACCGCTGCTATTATAAGAAGCGTAAAGAAAGAGTCTACCTGTCCCCACGCAGATGAATTTATAAATACAGCTGGATTAAAGATGTACAAAGCTGATATAAATGCACTTACGTTTTTTGTAAAATGCTTTTTAGCAATCTTGTATATGATGTAAGATGACGCAACATCAGCTAAAATCGATGGAAACTTCAAAAACACATTGTAGTAGTGTGCTAGATTTCCAATTGAGGCTATCTTGCCTATTAAGTAAAGAGCGTAGATGTAAAGTGGCGGATAATCACAGCTTGGAGTATTTTTATAAAAGTTTAAGATGTCCTGTGATGCAGACTGTGCCCAGCTTCTAAAAAGCCCTATATCACCTGAATAACCTTCAATGGTTGCAGCTATGTAAAGCCGCATGAAAAACCCTATCAAAAATAGTGCCACTATGATAAATTTATCGTTTTGAAAGTCCAACTTCAATTTTTTATTCTTCAAAGCGTAGTAGCTTAAAATGAATAGCAAAAAGACGATCGCCGAGTATGCCATTATATACACGCCGTACTTTGATGATGTCCCCCTAAATCCCCCAAAATCTCCTCTACTACGAGGCATCTGCCATTGGGACTGCCCACTTTGTCCATTACCTTGAGGCGGATTGCTCCTCTGCCAAACACCTTGATTTGTGTTTCCACTGCCCCAACTTCCGTTTGTGCTGCCTTGTGTGAAACTGTGTTGGAAATTTCTTCTAAACCTTTCCGTGCTTCCACTGTAGTGGTACAGTGAGTATACACTTAAAATCACTGACAAAACCAAGACAAACGCCAAGCTGTACTTTACCACGTTTTTGCCCATAGCCTTTTCTCCTTTTCTTTTAATGTGTCTATAAAAATTATAAGACTTAAATGTTGCAAAAAAATTAAAAAAATGTGTGATTTCTGTGTGAAAAAAAAAGCAATCAGCATATGCTGATTGCTTTTTTTAAAGGAATATACAATCATATTTCAACAAACATCAGATAATTTCCCCTTGACATATTCGTACATAGCTAATTCTTTTATAAAATCATCCATAGACTCTTATGCCTTCTTTCTGAACATTTTTGTAGAATGGAAGCATCTTCACATACTTATTATAATTCTGAACACTTTGAACATATAAGGAAATGACAATATCATATTTTAATGATAAATCAACCATAATATCCGTTATTTTATCATCATGCTTTTTAAGATCGTCCTCTTTTTCATCAACTAACACCATAATATCTACATCAGAATCATACGTAAAATCTCCGCGAGCATAAGAACCGTACAAAATAATTGCATCGAGCTTTTGATAAAATAAATCTCTCATTCTTTTCTCAACATCAGCAAGCATTTGCTTTATTTTTTTATCATCATATACATTCTTCACAAAAACCACACCTTACATTTAATTCTGAAAGATATCCTTCAATTGGATTTCCAACGATTTAAAAATCCTGACCTTTATATTATCTTCTTCTGAATATACTTCAGGTCTTTTGTATTTGCCATCTTCACCTAAATAGTAAGACAGTACAGTTTTTTCATCAGCAAATACGATCCAATACTCTTTTACCCCTGCTTTTTCGTACAAATAGAATTTTTCCTTTAAGTCTCTCTTTAATGTTGAAGGAGAAACTACCTCTATAATCATATCTGGGCTTCCTTTACAGCCTTTATCATCCAGCTTACTTGGATCACACACTATCACTATGTCAGGCTGAACTACATTTGTCACATCATCATCACTAACATTTTCAGCAAACAATCTTACATCAAATGGAGCGCTGTAAACTTCACAAGTTTTTCCTTTTAGATAATTATGGATAGAGGCAAATAATTCTCCTACAACTTTCTGATGTTTCCGCGTCGGTGATGGACTCATATTATACGGAACTCCCTCTATAAGCTCCCATCTCTCATCATTAGCCCAGCTCAAATAATCTTTATATGTGTATTTTATATGTTCATCTTTATCTGCAACTGCCATATTTTCTCACCTCTTTTAATAACAAAACTATCCGAATACTTTATAATAATTATACCACTTATCGTAAATTATATAATAAAAAAGCATGATGATTTCTTACCTATTACACATCATGCTTTTTAAAAGCATAGTAAAATATTTCTAATTCATCAATTTTTTTATCTCATCTTCTGATAATTCTGTGATCTCTGCTATCTTGTCGATAGGCATACCATTTTTTAATAATTTTTTAGCTATTGCAATTTTCTCTTCCTTTGCACCCTTTTTAATACCTTCTTCTATACCTCTTTCAATGCCTTCTTTGATACCTTTCTCTATGCCTTTTTCTATGCCTTTCTCAATTATCATTTTGTACGTTTCTGATTCTTCAATCCTAAACATCTTTACCACCTCCGAAAAAACTCTCTCAATAACTTCTTTTTTAAATATTATCCCTGACAATATCTCTGCTTTAAACGCTATGTCTTTCTTCTTGTTTATGTCTATAGGAATGTCTTTAATTGCTTCAACACACCTTTCAAGATATTTTTCTCCTTCTTCCTTCCTTCTATTTTGGTCCATCAATGGTAGAAGTGAATATAAATCATAATAATCTGTCTTTAAAACATCAGTAAATTTAATGTCACCAACGTTTATTATCTTGTATTTATAGTCTAATGCGTTTTGTTCTCCAAAGTTGTAGCTTAAGCCATTTTCCATTTTCATATTGTCTTTTCCTATATATATGACTATCTGATATGGTAAGAGATTATGCTTTTCCATTATCTCCAGGGAATATCTAAGCATTCTGTAAGGCATTTTTCCATCATTTTCTGATTGAAATTCTATGTGAACAGCCACATTCCCTTTGTCTGTAGTACATTTGAATATCATGTCGCTGTCTCTTCTCTCGACTCTTGTAAATTCTATATTTAGTTCATCGATTTTTGTGTATTGTAGCCCCAGAAAATAACTCATTATGTCATCTGCCATATCCGAAAAAATATTTTTCATCGTAATATCGTATTTTTGGCTCATATTCTTCCTTCCATTTCTTTAGTTTCTCATAATCATTATATCATATAAAACTAAAGAAGAATAGATTTGCATCAAACTCCATTTTTTATTTTAGAGGATATTTTATTATGAAGCTTACACCTTTTTCTCTATTTACTGCTGTAATCTCACCTTTATAGAAGTCAACAATTTTTTTCGATATGGCAAGTCCTAAACCAAAGTTTCCCGTCTTGTCCTTGTACATTCTGTCAAATATATGGCCTACATGCTTTTCATCTATATTAGGTCCATCGTTGTATATGTCCAGCACCGCATACTTATTATCTTTCTTTAAAGTTATTCGTATCAACTCATTTGCATACCTTATAGCGTTGTCAAGTATGTTTTCGATGCATACCTCAATCTTATCCCTATCACCTTTTATTATTATCTCATCTACGTCCAAATCCCACTCTATACTGCTTTTTATGACTTCAAACCTGCTTATTATTTGCGTCAAAAGATCCCTCATATTTATATAATCATTTCTGCTGTTATTTTCCAGTACATAATCAAGTGTATTCAGGTAAAGCATCTGATTTATTTTCTTCTGAAGCCGTATCGCCTCATCTTTTATTATCTCAGCCGTCTTCTCCAAAGACTCTATATACACGCCATCTATTATGGCATCCGCATGGCTCATTATAACCATTACTGGCGTCTTTAAGTCATGTGATATGCTTTGCAAAAACAGCTTTTCCTCTTCATCCGCCCTTTTCAGTTCTTTCTGCATTATATTCATTGAATTTGCCAGCATTCCTATCTCGTCTTCCCTTTCTAAATTTATCGGCTCCTTCCAGTCTTTGTGAGCTATCCTCATGGTGTACTCCTCCAACTTTTTAAGAGGCTTTGCGATGTATCCTGCGACAATTATAGATGTAAAAAAGCCAATTATGATGAATATTATCCCTACAGCAATAACAAGATAAAGAATAGTGTTATCCACGATGTTTGGCACATACGACACAAGATAAGCTTTGTTAGACGAATCGTAATTTACTGTGCTTATTATAAAGAAGTACTCCATATTGTCGTAAACTTCTCTATAAAGCTTCTCATTCATGTTTCCGCCTTTTATGAAGCTGGACATCCAAAGCTTTACGCTCATTGTATTAAATGATGGGGAATGGGGATCAGGTGGAGGTTCTCTGTGGTTTATGTCTATAATTAAAGGCCTATTTGCTGTATCAAAATCTACAATGAAGTTGTCTCCGCCTCTTAAATTTCGAAGTCTGCTGAAATTATTGAAAGGATTATCGAAATTCTCATTTTTTATAATCATCTCATGAGCTACTTTTAAATCCTGTATCTTGTTGTTTTCTTCAACTCTCCTGTAAGCAAAGATATAAAGCATCGATAGGCTGCACACTATGATAAGTATGACAGCGGTAAATGTCATCCATATTCTCATTGCTAACGAACGAAATCTAAATATCTTCATGATTTACACACCAATTTATAACCGTATCCGTATACGGTCTCTATATTTAATCTATCCACTTTTTTCCTAAGTCTTCTTATGGTGTCATCAACAACCCTGTCAGAGCCAAAGTAGTCTTCACCCCAGACGTTGTTCAATATCTGGTCTCTTGACACGACGATATTTTTATTTTTCACAAGATAGCAAAAAAGCTCATATTCTTTATTTGTAAGCTGTATCTCACTATCTCCTAAATAGACAGTCCTTTGCTTCTCACTCAATGTATAATCGCCTACTTGTATAATGTCATCGCTTCTGTCCTCTTCTTTTCCGTATATCCTCTCCATAAGCTTATTTGTCCTAATCACAAGCTCACGAGGCAAAAAAGGCTTAGAAAGGTAATCGTCGCTTCCAAGCTCTAAGCCTACTACCCTGTCAAGCTCTTCATTTCTGGCAGACATGAAGATAACAGGCGTGGACTTGTTGTGCTCCTTTATAGCCTTTATAAGCTCGTATCCATCTACATCAGGAAGCATTATATCAAGTATCCATAAATCCGGCATATCTTTTATTCTATCCATTGCAGTACTTCCATCAAAAAATGTAGTGACACTGTAACCTTCCCTCTCGAGGTACTTCTGCAAGAGAAGGTTTAGGCTCTTCTCATCCTCTACAAGATATATTTTTCTTGGCAATATGATCACCAGCTTTTACACTATACTAACTTCGTATATTATTTTATCACATAAAAATAACAAATGTATAAAGAAATTGTGTGAAAGGTGTGTGAAAATAAAAAACACGGCAAATAGATAAAAGTTCGCCATGTTTTATAAAAAATGTTTTAATTTTTTAGGCATAAAAAAGTCCTCCAGAGGAGGAGGACTTTTTGTTAGGGTTTAATATTTTATAACAGCAACTTTACCATTTGCATCGAGATATAATGTTACTGATGCAGGATTACCTGTTATATCAGATACATATTTCAAAGAATATGTGCTATCTGAATTCTGATGTACTACTTCGTATCCAGGCGCTAATTGATAATATAACTGATCATTGCTTGCACTTTCAGCCTTTAATGTCATATTAACAGTATTTATATTTGATGTATAAACTGTTGCAGTTACAACAGAAGAACCTGAAACTGGGTCTGCTTTTGTTACTTTTCCTGTATTTTTATCTACAGTCAAAGTATATGGAGCATTGCCACTTGTGCTTGTTATTGTCAAGCCTAGGTCCTTTGTTGCATCATATGTTACACTCTGTCCATTTACAAATGCTGTTATTCTTGTAAATGAACTATCTGAAGTTGTTACTTTGTAAGCTTTTGTTACAAATGCAACTACATTAGTAGTATCTGTTGAAGTATAATCAGCATTTCTGAGGACAACAGCTTTTACATTCTTAAATTGGTCGTAAACAACTTTCTCAACACCACTAATACTATTGATATCTGCTAATTTTACTACTGAGTAGCTATTATCAGATGTATCATGATTGTAAATTACTGTATTATCATTGAGATAATATACTGTCTCATTAATTGTTAATGTCTTAGCATCAGTATCTATCTTATCGCTATTTGAAACACTAACATTATTGTTTATAGTAATGTCGTCAAAGTCTTGATCATATACATTTTGAACAACTGTCTTGTCTGAATTAAATTCGTATTTTACTAATTCGTTAGTTATACTGGAAGCATTTCCTCCATTAAGTTTGTTATCCCATCCGTATACAGTCTTTGTACCGTCAGGTAATAACAATTGAACTTTTGCTGTTAATGCTGAACCATATACACTGTCTAAAACTAATGCATAATTTGATGTAGCTGTTATTGAGCCACTCAAATATCTTAATGCATTACCATTCTTGTCAAGTGCCAATGTCACTTCATCACCAGCACTAAATGGTTTACCTGTTAAATTCTTATAGTCTTTTCCATTTACTGTTATATAGTTGGTTGTACCATCATTATATGTTGCTTGAACCGTACCAGAAACTGTTTGTCTTACAACATATAGATATACACCAACTTGATTGCCATCTTCATCATATTGTTTACCATAGTAAACCACGTCATTAGCTTTGATATCTGTTAACTTAGATACATCACCAACTACTGTATAGTGGTATGCATTTCCATCGCTATCAACCAATGAGTAGTTACCATTATCTGTTGCAATATATTTAGCACCGCTTGCAACATTAGCTGTAACAAATTTCGCAGCATAATCATAACCAGTTACAACTGCATAATCATATGTCTTATCTCCATTGTTATCTATAAATTTAACATCAAAGCTCGCTGGTAATGTCTGTGTCTTTAATGCACTCCAATTTGTTAAATACCCATTATATAGGATATAATCAATATTCTTTAATGATACATTAGTTGCATTTCCATCACTATCATATACATCGCCTGTTGTTGTTGCATTCTTTATAGTAGCATCTGTATATGTCTTTGTATTGTTTGTATTCTCTTCAACTAATACTGGAACACCATTACTTGTGTAATATACATCTACGTCTTCTCCAACGTATTTTGTAAAGTCGATGTTACCAGCACTCTTTACAACATCTTTATTTGCTGCAACATCATGTAATTTTACATTCCCCGCAGTTACATTGCTTGTCTGGTCAGCTGTAGCTAAAACGATGTATTCTGTAGGTGTAGCAACTTTTGTTATTAATTTTTTCCCTGTATCACTTTCTGCGCCATCAACATATTTGTTGATATTGAGATCTAATGCATTGTTTATAAGCATAGCCATTTGACCACGATTAATTGTTGCATTAGCTGAAAGTGTAACGCCATCTGTTATACCTACGTTTGTAGCTTTAGCTATTACACCATATGGCCATGAATAATCTGCTGTGTATCCTAATGCTCTTAATATTAATGCAAGAGCTTCTGGATATGTCACAGTATTGTTTGGCTTGAATGTTCCATCTGGATAACCGCTTGGATCAGCAATATTTATATCGCCTGCTGCCCAGAATGTTGCTGGAACATCCTTGAATTTTGTTGGGCCTACTGCCAACTTAGCAGCATCCTGTAAACCTTGAGCTGCATTTACAAAAGCGATCATTTGTGCCCTTGTAACAGCACTATCAGGTTGATATGTGCCATCAGGCATACCTGATACTAAACCTAACGATTGCAGGCGTGCAACTGCACTCGCATACGGTGCATCATCTTTCACATCTGAGAATGTTCCTGCAAAGCCTACTGCCATTGCACTGAACACCAATGTGAAAGTAAGAACCACTGCTATTAACTTTTTAAGGTTCTTCATGGAATAAATCCTCCTCCTTAATATATAATGTATATTTTTCTTTTGAAAGGTGGTACCTTCCAAAAAGCTTTTGACTATGTAAGGTGGCTCTTTGCCAACCTGAGTTTATTATATCATCGTGTCAATCATGAAGTCAATAAATGTTACCATTTTGTAATAATTCTGTAATAATTGATTAACAATAATTTTATAGCCAATAAATTCTAAAAATTTATCATCGCTCACAAATTACGCTTATCACATATATCATCGATTCATTCCGCTTGTTTGGCTAACGCCGTCTATGCGTTGTGACGGCTTTCGCTTTCGCTCATACGCCAAACTGCGCTACATTCATCGTGATATATTGTGAAAGCTCCATTAATCGTTCGCTTATGATAAATTTTTCATTTTATTAATATTTATGGATAATTAGATATATACGACAAACTCTTAAAATATCCTTCTTTAAATTAAAATAAAATTATTAATAAATTATTAATTTTTTAGTCCAAAATTGGTGCAACTTTTATTTCGAACATCCTGTTCCATGGATATTCTACGTCTGCACTTTTTATTTTAATGCCGCAATCGGCGTATATGGACATAAGCGTATCAAGATACGGTTTCATCTTTTGTTTTAGCGCTGCATCTGCTTCATCTTTATTTTCTATATTATCTTGGTTTATGCCATTCGAATTTGCCCAGCTTTGCATCGCATCTCTCACTATGCTCTGGTATATGTAGTCATCAGCATATCTTATGAATGTAAATGCATAGTAGTATTTCTGTCTTTCTTCTAAGTCTTTTTTATCCTTTATCAAACCAATATATGATTTTATGCTTAGCTCTGCTACTACTGTTCCTATAGAGTTGCTGGGAGTATTCCAACCTGAATAAGCATCAATATTTTTTATAAGCTTATTTTTCAATATTTCTTCTACAAGATCTTTATCACCTCCATTTGTCTTAGCTACGTCTGCTACGCCAAAATTTTGTCCATTAATTTTATATTTGCTTACTACATTTTTTATTCCTGTTTTATAATTTTTGTGCATGTGAATGTAGATGATATTTTTTGCGTTTTGCGACACCACTCCACCTATATAGCCTATCTTCTCATCTGTTATCTCTTTTACTGTCCCACCTTCAAAAGGCAGATAACTATTTTCATCACCGCTTTCCTCGTACACTATCTTGTAAGACGGTTTTAAGCCATTTTCTTCATTCAATATTTTTGCGACAGTCATCATGCTTATTTCATCTGCGCCATGAAGCATATAGACATTTTTATAGCCTTTTATAGCGGTTTTTAAGTCGTCGTAGGAATATTTAAGCATGCTTTTCATCGTGGTATCGTCAAGTCCGATTGTAAAAGTGGCATTCGGCTTTAAATTTGATGCTAATTGTTCATTTATAAGGACTTCTGATGCAATAACATTCATATAGTTGAACAAATAAGAAGGCATGTTTGATTTCAATTTCTGCAGAGTTTTTGTATCATTCTCTGATATGGCTTTCTTTATTTGATTGTAATAATCTATATTAACGCGATTCTGGACGTATATTGTGTCCTGCTGATATAAAACAGGAGATACCTGTGGCATTATAGATATTAAAAAAAGCCTTTTATCTCCTGACAAGCCTATTATCTCTTTTAATCTTTCAAGGCTTTCTTTGTAATTAATATCATTCATATAATTTCGCGACGCTATAAGCCCACCTGATATAAATTGATTTGTAGATATTATGATGGCGCTTACGTCAGGTCTTTCGACAGATCCTTTAAGCCAATTATAAATCATATCTTGATTGCCTTTTTTCTTGTAATCATCAAGGGCATCCATAGGAGGCACTAAAAGCTCTTTTCCGCCCGCTTTTGCTATTATCTCTACATTTTGAAGCGATACAGGCCTTGTATCAAGAGGTATAAAAACTATCTTGTCTTTTGATACATATTTCAGATTGTCTTTATAAGATGTCTTAATAAAAGCTATGCTTATTGTTATTAAAAGTACCATTATGAATGCAAAAAATTTCTTCATTGCTCCTTATTTCTCCTTTTATCATTTATAAGCACTGTCACCGATTGTGTTGCTCATGGCTTTCTATATTATTTTACAATAAGTTGTGATATAATGCTATTGCGAGGTGAAATAATTGAAGAAATTTGCAATAATTTTATCTTTGATAATGATAATTGCCGCATTTGGTTTTTATAGATATGAAAAAGCTGAAAACTTAAAAAAGTACGTCCCAGTCCTTATGTATCACAATATCTACGATGGAAAAATCCCTCCGAACAAAAGCGGTGTGCTTATTACTCCGCAAAACTTTGAAAAGCAGATTTTGTACCTCAAAAATCACGGATATGAGACTATAACTGTGGAAGATCTTTATAATTTTATGAAGTACGGCAAAATGCTTCCAAAGAAGCCTATACTTATAACATTTGACGACGGCTACCTTGGTAATTATACTTACGCATATCCTTTATTTAAAAAAATCGGGTATAAGGGTGTCATAAATGTCATAGTAAAAAATGTGCCATCGCCTACCAATAAAGTAGTGACACCATATCCGCATTTTAGCTGGATAGAGGCAAAAGAGATGTCCTCAAGTGGTGTAATGGAAATAGAAAGCCATACTTACGATTCCCACAGGTATGCTAAAAGCGGAAATCATGATATACCTATGCTGGCAGGACCTATAGATATAAACGGGAAACTTGAAACTATGGATGAATACAAAAAAAGGATAACGAATGACCTTTCAAAAGCAAAGGCCGAAATAGAGAGGAATTTAGGAAAAGAGGTCATTGCCTTGGCGTACCCTTATGGTGTAGGTAGCGAAACATCTAAAGATGTTGCATCATCATTAGGATACAAAGTGATATTTACGATGAATGAAGGTGTCAATGTATACAAAGGTGACACATACGCTGTAAAGCGTATAACAGTGAAAAACACCGATACAGGTGAAGATATAGTGAAAAAGATAGAGATATATGAAGGAAAGTGATGGAATATCATTTGCCGACGACAACCGCAGAAAATTTGTACTTTTTAATAAACATTGCGAAAATATATGACACTACATAAATTATAATAAACGTTATTATTATGTAAATATCATATAGATATTGATTGCCTGTATTTAAAAAGTGATTTAGCACATCTAGAAAAAGCGGATGAGATAAATATATGCCAAATGAAAGCTTACCTGTGCCTATTAATAAACTGCTTAGCATGTGGTGATTTAATATTTTCGTTGACAGCGCAAAAAAGAATAACGATGCAATAAGTATAAATGTATAGTAATAAATATTATACAGATTGAAATTTATCTGTTTATTTGCAAATGCCTTCAACGATATATCAACAAAGAGATAACCAAATACAATTACAGCGAAAGATAAATTAAGCCATTTTTTGCTGTAATACTTTTTCCACCTTTGAATATTATCGCCTACATACATGCCGGCTATTATTAATGAAATATACGTTATAAAAAGATTGCCAGAATTTTGGTAATATCTGCTTATGATGTATTTAAATAGCAATATATCTGCTATCTGGAATATTATAATGGATATTAAAATTGTGTATATGTTTTTATTTATAAGCTTGTATATATAAAGCAGTACAGGGAATAAAACGTACAATTGTACTATTATGACTATAAAATATAGATGGTAAAACATGCCACCCAACAATATATTTTTTACTGTCAATATTGATCTTAATGGAACATGATGCACTATGTACAAATATACACCGTATATCATCGTCCAGATAACATACGGCAGCAATACGTTTTTAAGCCGCCTTTTGTAAAATAGCCTCCAATCGAACCCATGGCCGTAATTGTACATAAGAAGCATGGCTGATGCAAATATAAATGCTGGGACAGCAAACTGAGAAAATCTATTTATAAATGCGAAAATTAAGTATGATATAGATGACTTATCCAATGTAGACACTGCACTTGCCGTCGTGTGTATCATCAAAACCGCTATTATAGATATGCCCTTCAATACATCAACTTCATCTAACCGTGATTTTGTCATTAATCTCTCTCCTTGATTTTTGGCAATAAAAATAGCATAGCTGCTTATGTTAATTTTTGCCCTAAAAACTTGCCTATTGAATTAATATAATTTTCAAAGTCTTTTAAATTATTCTGTAAAATACTATAAATTTCTTCCTCATTGACATCATCATAAAAATGTACGATTCTATTGCGAAACTTCGCCATTTGCTTATATGTATTTACCATATCAATAGGCAGAATATTGTATTTCCCTAGAATTTCAAAAGTATCAGCATAAGTTTTTGGGGAATCTAATCCCTTCCTTGATATGATATGATTTCCTATATCTATCATCGCCTCTATAGCTATTTGCAAATTATATTTAGCAGAGTCATAATATATAAAATCTGATACAAATTCCTTTGGCTTTAAATTTGCTAGTTCTTCAAGATTCTTTATGCAATTTCTTATGATAGTTATTTTTTTTAGAATTTTTTCAATATCATAGGGCATTTTTCATTCAGTCCTTTCAAATAATCGTCGTAAAAAAATTTCATCGTTATTCCATAATCGCCGTAAAACTTAAAAACATTTTCTTTAAAATCAGCTAATTTTAAATAATCTCTGCAATACAATAGATCGCCTGTATAGATTACCTTATGTTTAAACTCAAGAGATGCTTTGTTCAGGTTTATTAAATCTATATCATCTGTGCCTAATATTTCTGAAAATTTTACTTCTAATGAAAGCTCATCATTAAGGCTTGGCATACGTTCATATAAAACAGCAAAATCAATGTCACTATTGTCATTTTGATATTCCGTCCCATACGATCCAAAGATATACAAAGCTAATATATTAGGATTTTCTTTTATATAATCTACAAGTAAATCAATCTGTTTTTTTATATTTGTTAAATTTCTCATAACTATCACCGTTTATTAATTTTCATTGTCATTATATCACAAAAAATGTGCAAATCAAAAAAGGACCCAAAAGCGGATCCTTTTACTTCATTGATAATGCTGCACTTATAAAATCTCTGAATAATGGGTGTGGTCTTAGTGGCCTTGATTTAAACTCTGGATGGAATTGGGACGCTACAAAGTATGGATGATCTTTTACCTCTATTATCTCTACAAGGCGGTCGTCTGGCGATAAGCCTGACAGCACAAGTCCTTTTGATGTTAGAAGCTCACGGTATTCGTTGTTAAACTCATACCTGTGTCTGTGGCGTTCATATATAAGCTCGTCTTTGTAGGCTTCGTAAGCCTTTGTGCCTTCTTTTAACTTGCAAGGATATACGCCAAGCCTCATTGTACCACCTTTTTCATCTATATCCTTCTGCTCAGGCATAAGGTCTATAACAGGGTAAGGTGTGGCGCCGTTGAATTCTGTAGAATGGGCATCTTTTAATCCTGCTACATTTCTTGCAAATTCTATAACTGCACACTGCATGCCTAAACACAGTCCTAAGTACGGTATCTTGTTTTCCCTAGCGTACTGAGCTGCCCTTATTTTCCCTTCTACGCCTCTATCGCCAAATCCTCCGGGCACAAGGATCCCTTTAGCACCTCTTAAAAGCTCATCAACCGTATCGTCATTTACATTTTCAGAGTTTACCCACCTTATCTTCACATTGGCGTCGTTGTATATACCAGCATGTCTCAATGACTCAACAACGCTTATATATGCATCGTGCAGCTCTACGTATTTGCCTACCAAAGCGATCTCTACTTCTTTTTTCAAGTTCTTCTCTTTTTCCACAAATGCTCTCCATTCTTTCAAATCAGGCTCTCCTGCCGGTAGATTAAGCCTCTTTATGACGTATTCATCTACTTTTTGCCTGTCAAGCTCCAATGGCACTTCATAGATGGAGTCTACATCGATATTTTCGATGACAGCATCTGGTTTAACATTGCAAAACATGCCAATCTTTTCTTTTATATCTTCTGTCAGAGGAAATTCTGTCCTGCAGACGATCATGTCAGGCTGTATGCCAATGGATCTTAATTCTTTTACGCTGTGCTGAGTGGGCTTTGTCTTAAGCTCACCGGTCTTGCCGAGATGTGGCACAAGAGTTACGTGTATAAACATGACATTGTCTTTTCCTTCTTCAACGCTTATTTGTCTTATTGCTTCCAAAAACGGCAGGCTTTCTATGTCTCCTACAGTGCCTCCAATCTCCACAATGACGCAATCCACATTCTGTTCTTTTCCTACTCGCCTTATCCTGTCTTTTATCTCATTCGTAATGTGTGGTATTACCTGAACTGTAGCTCCTAAATAATCGCCCTTTCTCTCCTTTGATATGACAGACCAGTACACCTTGCCTGTCGTTATATTGCTGCTTTTTGTAAGGTTTATGTCTATAAATCTTTCATAATGTCCAAGATCTAAGTCCGTCTCTGCGCCGTCTTCTGTAACAAATACTTCGCCGTGCTGATATGGACTCATGGTTCCCGGATCTATGTTTATATATGGATCGCATTTTATCACCGCTACACTAATTCCACGGCTTTTTAATAATCTTCCTAGTGATGCTGCTGTTATTCCTTTGCCTAAGGATGACACAACACCGCCCGTCACAAATATATACTTCGACATCGTCTCACCTCATCTTTTATTTTATCTTATATCGAACACAAAATGCATTTAATTAAGTGATAGGCATTAAAAAAATCTCTATTTCTTAAAAATAGAGACTCTTATCCCTTTAATTTTTTGATGGTTTTTTTAAATTTTCTTCGATAATGACTCATTCAAAACACCCCAAAAAAATAAATACTTTTTTATTATATATGAGATTTTTTTGAATGTAAAGGGGGTTGAAAAATAAAATAATGTGGTATAATATAAGTAGGCAAATTTAAAACCTGTGGTCACAATGTATAGAAAAAGGTGAGGCCGTTACCCTCACCTTTTTCTCGACTATGTACATATCACTTCGTGTACCACTTAATTATTATCTCTAACAATTTAAGCAGTATTTCCGTGATCTTGTACCAGTCTATTTGGCGGTTTTCTTTCCGCCTTTTGCCACCTGTGGTCACAATATTCACCTCCCTTCTTGGAGGCTATCATTATTATATCATACGTTTTTACCTGTTATTGCAATGTTTTTACTGAAAAATGTTTGAAAAATAAAATAATGTGGTATAATATATATAGGCAAATTTGCCACCTGTGGTCACTTTGCATAGAAAAAGGTGAGGACGCTACCCTCACCTTTTTCTCGACTATGTACATATCACTTCGTGTACCACTTAATTATTATCTCTAATAATTTAAGCAGTATTTCCGTGACCTTGTACCAGTCTATATAGCGGTTTTCTCTCCGCCTTTTGCCACCTGTAGACACTTTGCCGCCTCCTTTCTTGGAGGCTATCATTATTATATCATACGTTTTCGTCTATTATTGCAATGTTTTTACTGAAAAATGTTTAAAAAATAAAATAATATGGTATAATATATATAGGCAAATTTAAAACCAGTGGTCATTGTTTATAGAAAAAGGTGAGGCTGCTACCCTCACCTTTTTCTCGACTATGTACATATCACTTCGTGTACCACTTAATTATTATCTCTAATAATTTAAGCAGTATTTCCGTGACCTTGTACCAGTCTATATAGCGGTTTTCTCTCCGCCTTTTGCCACCTGTAGACACTTTGCCGCCTCCTTTCTTGGAGGCTATCATTATTATATCATACGTTTTCGTCTATTATTGCAATGTTTTTGTTTTGATATTATAATTAGTTTATCAATGTAAAGGGGGAAAATATATGTCATCAGATTATCACGTACATTTGGAAAGAGGGCCGTACACGATTGATTGGCTTAAAAAATTTCTCGATACAGCATTAGATAAAGGTCTTACAGAGATAGGTTTTTCAGAGCACGGATACAGATTTGATAAAGGATACGATGCATTTGGAAGCGACGGCTTTAGAGGGAAATGGATCAAAAAATACAGTGGGCAAGATATTGATGAATATGTGTCACTCATAAATGAAGCAAAGTCCATGGGGCTCCCTGTAAAACTAGGCATAGAAGCAGATTATATACCAGGTAAAGAAAAAGAGCTTATGGATTTCTTAAAGCCGTATCCTTGGGATTATGTGATTGGCTCTATACACTGGATAGGTAACTGGGGTATAGATCTTGATGAGTGCCTTGATATTTGGGAGTCATGTGATGTGGATTCTGTATATTTAGAGTATTTTAATATGATTGAAAAGATGGCTGAAACAGGTATTTTTGACTTCATAGGCCATATCGATTTAGTAAAAATATTTAAGTACAGACCAACAACCTCACTCTACGATAAAATAGAGGAAAATATTAAGAATATAGCAAAGACCGGTATAGCTGTAGAAGTCTCCACTGCGGGATTTAGAAAACCTGTAGGTGAAATATATCCGTCAAAAGAGATAATGTCAATGATTAAAAAGTACAATATCCCTATTCTTGTAAACTCTGATGCACATACACCGGAAGATGTGGCAAGGGATTTTGACAAAGCATATGAATACGTGAAATCTTTTGGTATTGACACACTTAATTATTTTGACAAGAGAAAGAGAATACCGTATAAAATATAAAAAAATAAGCAGGAAGATAGAAAATCTTTCTGCTTATTTTATAATTTCTCTAATACGCTTCCTTATATTACCAGCAATCTCTAATGCTTTTTTTGCATCATTCTCATTAGGCATACCATCAGGAAGACTTCCTATAGGAGCATCTGGATACCTAGATGGTATATAATACATATCAACAGTTTTTACATCGTCTATAAATTCATCAAACGCATCTGAAAATTTACTTATAATTCTTGTTAAAGTTATTAAATGATGTACCCTAGGCGGATTTATTCCGTTATATATTAGATATGCTTTTAAGTATTTTTCTATTGATTGTTGAGAATGAAAGCAGACAACGTTGTATAAGCGTGCTTTCAATAACTCTTTTGCAGCTATAAAATCGTCTTCCGCATAATTAAGCCATTGATTATATTCATCATAATTCTCTCTCATATAAAACTTTACCTTTCTCAATTACTTCTTTCGTGTAGAATAAGTTATTAGTCTCTATAAAACGTCTTTCTTCCTCAGGTGTATATACAAAAAAATCCACAGGTACATCACACTTTGCTATTTGTGAGATGTATAATAACCTATCTATATACCTTAAATCTGTATCCATTATAATTACTAAATCTATATCACTCCAAACTGTCTGCTTTCCATTAGCCATTGAGCCAAATAAAATGATTTTTTGCGGATTACACTTTTCAACTATCGTATCAACAAGAGATTTTAACTCTTCTTCCAGTGAATAGTCAAAAAGATCTATGGCCTGCATAATAATCACCTCAAAATCAATCCTCAATTATATTATAACATATATAAACACATTTTTATGCTGTGTATGCTAAAAGGATAAGCATTCGCTTATCCTTTTGCCGTATTTAAACCCCTATCCCCATAAAACAAAAAGCCGCAGTAAAAACTACGGCCGGTTGCACCACTATCTCCGCATAACCCAGGTGCCCAAATACAGGTTATACTTCATAGAATCCTATTTTATCTATTTTTATTTTATATTCGACATAAAATATAATTTTCCTGCTTTGATGTAAAAATTTTTATCCAAATTTATAAAAAAGTACATAATGTACATAATATACATAATATGATATAATGGGAGGTGACAAGGAGGAATGAATAAGATGTTCACAGTTAATGCTACAGATGTACGCAAAGAATGGGCGGATTTCATCAATTCAGTTGTTCGGGAAAAACCTAAAATTATAAAGCGTACAAGGGATTACGTCTTTGTTTCTAATATAGATATGATTAAAGAAATGCTAAAAGCTTATACATTTACAGCAAATGTTCTAAATGAAGATGATGGTACTGTAACAATTTCTTTAAATGAAATCGACATTGTTGTCAATGGCAAAGATGAAGATGAAGCCTTAAATTTGCTTGTTGATGACATGATTGAATATGCAGAAGATTTTTATAACGACTTTCAATATTGGTATTCGGCTCCCAACCGCAGAGAACATCTACCTTATGTTTTAAATATACTGCTTCAAGATAATTCTGAAGGAGTTAAAAAGCTTATTAAATGCCAACATGGAAAGAATTAAAGCGCTTTTTAGAAAGAGACGGTTGGGAATTGTATAAGCAAACAGATCATTACTTTTATATAAAGCGCGATAATGATGGGAGTATACGACGCACAAAGGTTTCAATGGGTAGCGGCGAAATAAAGAAGCATTTATGGCAAGAAATCCTAAAAAAGCAGTTACAAGTTACGGAAGAATATTTTAATAGCAAGATATGATAAATCTCCCATCTGTATGAATGGGAGATTTTTTCTATATCAAATTTTTAACTGCCTTTGCTCTCAATATGCTGTTTAGATTGTTTAATGATTCTACTGCCTCATTAGGGATTTCCCTATCTGTGTTTACGATCATGAGTGCCGTCCCGTCATTTTTATTAGGGCTTACATGCATAGATGCAATATTTATGCCGAAATCACCCAATACATTTCCGATATGTCCTATTACACCAGGTATATCTTTATTTCTCACAAATAGCATATACTCAGTCGGTTCAAAGTTGACTCTATGGCCTAAATATTCTACAATCCTTATCTCATCTCCATATGTCGTTCCTGAAAACTTAAATACATTTCCTTTTGTATCCGTTACCTTTAGCGTCACAAGGCTTGAATAGTGGTCTATCTCCTCTATTTTGCCTTCTATTACTTCTATGCCCATCTCTTTTGCCCTAAGCCTAGCATTCACTATGCTTATGCCTTCTTTCAATGCCGGCCTTAAAAGCCCTTTCAATGCATGAAGCGTTACTACTTCTGTATTGTGATGCGATATATCGCCTCTAAAAATTACCTCGACGGATGATGCAGGATCATCGTTTATCTGGTAATAAAGTGCTCCCATGGCTTCACACAGCTTCATATAAGGCTTTAATTCTCCGAATTCGTCTGCTTTTATATCTGGTAGGTTTACTATGTTTCCGTACAGTTTGCCGTTTAAAGCTGTTATTACTTCTTTTGCTACAGATATGCCTACATTGTTTTGGGCCTCTACCGTAGATGCTCCTAAATGCGGAGTCACGACTACATTTGGAAGCTCTAAAAGCTTATTGTGGAAGTCCTGTTTTTCCCTGTCGTATGATGGCTCTACTTTAAACACGTCCAGTGCTGCTGCAGCAACAATCCCTTCTTTGACTGCATTATAAAGAGCTTCTTCATTTATAAGACCGCCTCTTGCACAATTTACTATTCTGACGCCTTTTTTGACCTTTTTAAATTCTTCATCGCTAATTATGTCAATGGTCTCTTCTGTCTTAGGTGTATGTATCGTGATAAAATCAGATTCACTTAAGAGTTCATCAAATGAAACTTTTTTGGCACCGAACTTTTCGAAGCGGCTGTCATGAATGTATGGATCGTAAGCAATGACCTTCATACCAAATGCTGCAAGCCTCGTTGCAACTAAAGACCCTATCCTTCCTAATCCGATTATGCCTACAGTCTTTCCGTTTAACTCTACACCTTTAAACTTATTTCTTCTAAAATCGCCATTTATTGCACCATTGTATGCCTGTGGTATGTTTCTGGCAATAGATAGCATAAGCCCAATCGTATGCTCCGCTGCTGATATAATATTCCCCTCAGGTGTATTTACAACTATTATGCCCTTTTCTGTAGCAGCTAAAAGATCTATATTATCGACGCCATTGCCTGCTCTTCCTATGACTTTTAAATTCTTTCCCTTTGAGATAAGTTCTTTGTCAACTTTTGTTACACTTCTTACGACGATTGCATCATAGTCTCCTATGATTTCTAAAAGCTCCTGCCGCGGCAAATCTAATTTAAAATCGACATCAGCATGATTTTTAAGGTACTCTATACCGCTTTCGGCAATTCTCTCCGTCACCAATACTTTCACAACAAATCCCCCTCAAAAAATTATTTAAAACTAAGATAAATCCGATAGTGCATTTTTTAGGGCATCAAATGTCAAATCCAGCATTTCATCTGTGATATATCCCATGTGTCCTATGCGTATTATTTTACCCTTCAAGTGAGCTTGGCCTCCTGTTATAAGTATTCCACGTTCTAACATGTAGTTTATTATGTCTCCTGCTTTGTACCCTTCAGGCACTTCTACTGCAGTCAAAAGATCTGACGATATGGATTCATCAGGGAAAAGTTTAAGACCTATATCTTTGATGGTTTTTCTTACCTTCTCACCGATTAAGTGTTGATTTTTGTATACTGTGTCCATACCAATATTAAGAAGCATGTCTGTAGCCTTCTTTACGGCCATAATGGTGGAAACTGCAGGTGTATATGGGTTGTCCGGTTTCTCCTTTTGCACGCCTCGCCTTGCTTTTTTAAGGTCAAAATAATATTTAGGAAGATCAGATTCCTCTGCCATCTGCCATGCCCTCTCGCTTAAAGCAACAAAGCTAAGACCCGGTGGAGACATTAAGCATTTCTGAGAACACGTCACAACCGCATCAAGCCCCCATTCGTCCATCTCTAGGGGTATACCGCCCAATGAGCTTACGGCATCCACAATGACTGGCACATCATGCCTTTTTGCAACATCAGCTATTGCTTTTATGTCGTTTGTGACGCCTGTTGATGTCTCATTTTGCGTCACAATCAATGCCTTGTATTCATTCTTTTTCAATGCATCTTCTAATTTGTTCAGATCGACTGCATTGCCCCATCCAAAATCGATAATGTCTGAATCAAGTCCGTACGCCTTTGTAATATCATAGAACCTTTCTCCAAAATGTCCGATGCTTGCAACAAGAACTTTATCTCCCTTTTTAAAGAGATTTGCAACAACAGCCTCCATGCCGCCTGTACCTGATGATGTTAGCGTTAATACATCCATATTTGTTTTAAATATCTTTTTAAGATTTGAATTAAGACATGAAAAAAGTTCATAAAACTCCGGCGTCCTATGGTGATACGGCTGCAGATGACATACATCTAATACTTCCTTTGGCACCATAGTAGGCCCCGGAGTCATAAGAATTTTGTCACTCATCATCTTCACACCTTTTTAAATATTTATTTAATATGATAAACTATTAAAGAAAAAAATGCAATAGGAAAAAACATATGTCTACTATAAGTAGACATTATAGTATGTATTAGTTTATCTTATGCAAAAAATGAGATAAACTATTTAGAGTTCCTTCCTGATATGAATATGCGAATTATATCTTCTGCCCTGTCAGATATAAGCTTTTTAGCATTAATCATCGCTTCTTGAAGCGTCATAGGCCGATCTACGATGCTGAACATTGATGTCACACCTACATCATAAAGGTTTTTATAATTTTTACCTAGACCGCCTGAAAGTACCACGACAGGTTTTCCATACTTTTTAGCTATCCTTGCTATGCCTGCTGGTGCTTTGCCGTATGCAGTTTGAAAATCTGTATTGCCTTCACCCGTTATTACAATATCACATGACTTTATTTTTTTATCTATATTTGAAGCCTCCATCACAATGTCTATTCCAGATTTTATCTTAGCATTTAAAAATGTCATTAAGGAAAAGCCCAGTCCACCCGCCGCACCAGCACCGGGAACATCTGAAAAGTCTTTGCCTAATGTCTCTTTTATGACGCTGGAATAGTGCTTTAAATTCCTGTCAAGAATTTCAACCATCTCTGGTGTAGCGCCCTTCTGCGGTCCATATACGGCCGATGCACCATATTCACCGCAAAGGGGATTTGTTACATCAGATGCTACTATGAAGCTGCTTTCATATACTCTTCTATCAATACTACTTATGTCAACTTTTTTGAGTTTGTGAAGGTTTCCTCCTCCGTAAGGTATGTCCTTGCCGTCTTCATCTAAGAGCTTTACACCTAATGCTTGAATCATCCCAGCGCCGCCGTCATTTGTGGCACTTCCGCCTACACCTATTATAAATTTGCGACATCCTGCATCTAATGCTTCCTTTATAAGCTGTCCGACGCCGTAAGTTGTAGTGATTAAAGGATTTCTCATGTTGTCTTGCACGAGGCTTAAGCCTGACGATGCAGCCACCTCTATCACCGCAGTGCCATCATTTAAGATGCCAAAAAAACTTTTTACGACATTTCCTAAAGGCCCTACCACATCTACATCTACGATCCTGCCTCCTAAAGATGCAATCAGTGCATCTACAGTTCCTTCTCCACCATCTGCTATAGGAACTCCCACAATCTCAGCATTTACAGCTCTTTTTATCCCTTCACTTATAGCTTTTAAGACTTCCTTTGAGGACAAACTTCCTTTAAATGAATCAGGTGCAACTAATATCTTCATTCCCTCACCACCTGTTTAATAAATTAAAAATACAAGGCTTCAGTTTGATGAAAAACATTTTTTAAAATAAGAAGACAATTTTGAATGAGTGAGCGAATTGTTGGAAAGCGATAACTAAACTTAGCAAGAGCGACGAACAGAAGCAGTGTCGATGATTTATTATCATCTACTGATTTAAAAGCTCAATAGCTTTATTCAACTGGGCATCATTTTTAAGTGTCAAACCATAGAAATACGAAAGGGCATCAGTGGTGCCTCTATCAAGGACGCCTGTTGCTGGTATTCCTGCGTATTTTTGAAAACTTACAAGAGCATCATACGTGTCATTCCCAAAATACCCGTTAGGCTCCCCTTTATAATACCCTAAAAGGCTTAAATACGACTGAAGCAGTTTTACGTCATTTCCTGTATCGCCCTTTTTTATATCTTTTGTATACACCAATTCCGGCAAAGTTACTCTATTGTCTTTTACCTCTACATCAGGTTTGAGGCCTGTCCCGTCAATCCATCTTCCTGATGGAAGCAAGTATTTCGCTATAGTAAGCTTCATTCCACTGCCATCTGGGAATGTAAATACTTCTTGCACTGTTCCTTTTCCGTATGAATTTTCGCCTACTAGTACTCCTGCTTTAGTGTCCTGTATGGCACCTGCCAGTATTTCAGCTGCTGACGCAGTCCAATTGTTTATAAGAACTGCAATCTTGTACTTCTGATTTTTCAAGAAAGAATAATACGTCTGATTATTTCCACCGTTCATAGCCACTGTCACAACAGGTCCTGCTGGCACAAAGAAATTTGAAACAGCTACAGCTTCCGACAAGTATCCGCCGGGATTATCCCTTAAATCGATGACAAGTTTCTTTATATTGTTTTGATCCATATAGTCAAGGGCTTCTGCAACATTGTTTTCTGTATTTCCATTAAATTCACTGATGCTTATATATCCTATACCGTTTATAATCTTGTAAGACACAGGATTTATATTTATTACATCTCTTGTTATCACGTATTCAACTGTCTTACCATTTACCAAAAAGCCTATCTTCACCTTTGTGCCTTTTTCACCTTTGATGAGATTTGTCACGTCGTTTACGCTCATCCCCGTCACGTCTTTGCCGTCGACAGATACGACGATGTATCCGCTTTTTACTCCAGCCTTTTGCGCTGGTGAACCTTTAATTGTAGACACCACGACTATATCGTTGTCCCTCTGTTCTACTACCATTCCAACACCTGTAAAAGTGCCTGACGTAGATTCTGTAAATGAATCCATCTCATCTTTTGTAAAATATGTACTGTATTTATCTAGTGATGATAGTATCCCTTTTATGGCTCCCTCTTCCATTTGATCATATGTTATGTCTCCTGCATAGTTGTCTTTTATAAACTGCATGAGAGAGCCTAAATCATCTAAATAACTGCTTATATTGTCGCTCTCCGCTGTATTCGTTGCAGCATATGTAACTGAAGGTACTGAAAAAACAAGCGTCAATACGATTACAATAGTAAGAAAAATTGATAAATGCCTTTTCATAAAATAAGCCTCCTTAAGAATAATTTACCTTAATTATATCACAAAATTTTAAACATATCGCTATAAGCCGCCGTAATGCAAAATAAAGGCCTAATAATAGACCTTTATAAGATTTTAGCACCAGTATTGTCGCATTTTAATTCGTAAATACGGCATTTAATATTCCTTTCTTCGTAAACTTTTTTTACTGACTCTTTCACTTTGTCTGCAATGCTGGCATCCGTAAATACCATCATAGTTGGTCCTGCGCCGCTTAAAAATGACGCATAAGCTCCATTATCAAGCGCTTTTTCTATTACGTAGTACATCTCAGGTATAAATTCCTTGCGGTATACCTGATGAAGCATGTCTTGTGATGCAACTTTTAATAAATCGTACCTGCCTGAAAAAATAGATGCTGTAAGCAGTGATGCCCTCCCAACATTAAAAACTCCATTTCTAAACTCTATCATTGATGGCAGTACGCCTCTGGCTTTTGACGTTAAAAGCTCTCTCTCCGGGTAAAATGCCAAAAACCTTAAATTGTCATCTAATTCTTTTTTAATGTAGTAAGTCCTCTTACCATCAAACGTGGCTGCATTAAAGCCACCATTTAAAGCAGGGGCTACATTGTCCGCATGACCTTCCATTGAAGATGCTATATCGAGAATGTCATCGTGACTTAATGAGTTCCCGCAGATGACATTTGCAGCAACGAGACCGCCTATTATAGCAGATGCACTGCTTCCCAGACCGCTTCCTGTCGGTATATTGTTAGTAGTCTTTATATAGAGGCCACTTACGGTTATGTTTAATTTGTCAAAAACTTTCTTGGCTGCTTTATATATGAGGTTTTTTTCATCCCGATCTATATTTAAAATGCCTTCCCCTTCAACATCAATCACAAGTCTGCTGCCTTTAAGCTCCATGTATATATCATTGTAAAGATTGAGGGCAACGCCCAAACAGTCAAATCCAGGACCTAAATTTGCCGTTGATGCCGGAACTCTCACAAGGACAGACTTATCCATATATTGCACCTTCCAATGATTTCAAATCAGCATCAACAGTCTTTACACTGCTTCCTCCGAGTTTTATAGCCGTATCAGGATCCTTTAAGCCATTCCCTGTAAGTATGCAGACTACCGTATCTCCTTCTTTAAATAGCCCTTCTCTGTACTTCTTTATGACGCCTGCGATAGGTGCACATGATGCAGGCTCAGCAAATATTCCCTCGCTTTTAGCAAGGTATGAGTATGCTTCAAGTATCTCTTCATCCGTCACCTTATCGATAAGGCCTCCTGATTCATCTCTTGCTGCTACGGCTTTTTGCCAACTTGCAGGATTTCCAATTCTTATGGCTGTAGCTATTGTCTCAGGATGCTCAATTACTCTGTTTTCTACAATAGGAGCTGCACCTGCTGCTTGAAACCCTATCATCTTAGGAAGTTTATTTATAACGCCAGCACTGTAATACTCTTTAAATCCCATCCAGTATGCCGTTATATTCCCTGCATTGCCTACAGGAAGTGCCAGATAATCTGGAGCTTTTTTTAATGTATCGCATATTTCAAATGATGATGACTTCTGCCCTTCAAGCCTATACGGATTTATAGAATTAACGACAGTTATAGGATGCTTTTTTGATATTTCCCTCACTAAATTAAGCGCATCATCAAAGTTGCCATTTATTGCAATAACTTCTGCACCGTATGCAATAGCCTGTGCTAGTTTGCCTAATGCAATTTTCCCCCCTGGAATCAAGACAATACACTTAAGCCCCGCTTTTGCAGCGTATGCAGCAGCTGATGCAGATGTATTGCCTGTTGATGCACACACAACAGCCCGTGACCCTTCCTGCTTTGCCATGGACACAGCCACAGTCATGCCTCTGTCTTTGAATGAACCTGTAGGATTTAATCCTTCGTACTTCAAGTATATCTTAAGCCCCGGAAATTTTTTTTCAAGGTTTGTGGCTTCTATAAGGGGCGTATTTCCTTCTTTCAATGTGATTATATTTTCATCATCTATTTTAGGCATGTAGTTTCTGTATGATTTGATTATTCCATCCCATTCCATCATTCGTCCCCCTCTACTCTTATTACACTTGCCACTTTGCCTATCTCTTTTAAATTGCCTATCTCGTCTAAGGCCTTAAATAAATTTTTAGTCAATGCATTATGTGTAATCAAGACTATCTCTGCATACTCTCCCATGACTTCCTTCTGAACTACAGATACAAGGCTTATGCCTTCTGCACCAAGCACACCTGTTATTTTGCTCATTACACCCGGCTTATCCAGCGCTATAAGCCTTATATAGTATTTGGATACAGTATCCACGATGTCCTTCATCTTAGCATCTTCATAGCCATTTTGAGCAGGTATGTGATTTACCACATCGATCACATCGGCAACAACCGCACTGGCTGTAGGCATCATACCAGCTCCTTGCCCGTAAAACATAAGCTTGCCTACTGCATTTCCTTCCACAAGTATAGCGTTGTAAACACCATTTACTCCATTTAACGGATTTTTCTTAGATATCATGACAGGATGTACCCATGCCTCCAGCTTTCCGTCTTCATCAAGTCTGCCATAAGCAATAAGCTTTATAGTAAAGCCCAGTTCGTCAGCATACTTAATGTCTTCTTTTGAGATAGTCCTTATGCCTTTTGTATATATATTATCTGGTACAACATACTTATTGAAAGACAGTGTGCAAAGGATGGCCAGCTTTCTTGCAGCATCAAACCCATCTACATCATCTGTAGGGTCCAGCTCCGCATATCCCTTTTGCTGAGCTTCTTTCAAGACACCTTCAAAGCTCATACCTCTCGATTTCATTTCTGTCAAGATGTAATTTGTTGTGCCGTTTAATATACCTTTTATCTCGTATATCTTATTTGCTGCAAGGCAGCTTTTTAAAGGTCTAATTATCGGTATACCACCTCCTACAGAGGCCTCATAAAGGAGGTTTACATTGTTTTCATTTGCAAGCCTTATAAGCTCCTTACCATGTTTTGCAATGACTTCCTTATTTGCCGTAACTACATTCTTCCCTTTTAAAATCGCTGCTTTCATGTATTCCAGTGCCGGATGTTCTTTTCCCATCACTTCCACTATTACATCTATTTCAGGATCATCCAAAATCTCTTCAGGCACTATCGTTATCTTTCCTTGTGCCTGTGGCATCCTCTTTTTCTCAGGATCTTTAACTAGTATCTTCTTAATCTCTATTTTTTGGCCAATCTTCTTTTCAATGGCATCCCCATTTTCTTCTATCAGGTGCACAACACCTGAACCTACAGTTCCAAGCCCCATTAAACCTATCTTCACAGTAAAACCCTTCCTCTCCAAAATAATGTAAATAAATTACTCGCCAAGTATCTCTACCTTTCTGACACCGTGCTCTTCTTCAATCTTTTTTATTAGTTCTTCAATGCCCTTTGCCATGTACTGTGTGTCTATGGATATAGAGACACTTGCAACACCCAGGGACGGCATGCTTTGATTTATCGTAATAACATTTCCTTTCATCATGGCTATAATATCCAGTATCGACGACAGGATACCAGGCATATGCTCTAAAAGCAACGACAAAGTTATTATCTTTCCCTTAGAAAACTTGGAGTAAGGAAAGATGTAATCTTTGTACTTGTAAAACGCACTTCTGGATATGCCAACTTTCTTCACCGCATCGTTTATCGTTTTTGCCTCTCCTGTCTCGATGAGTTCCTTTGCCATGAGAGTTTTTTTAAGTGCATCAGATAAAATCTCTTCTCTGATGATGTAAAACTTGCTTTCTTCCTTCAAAATTCCGCCCCCTTTCTTGTGTATCTGTATGGAGTACATTTATCCGTGTAATGTGTACATTTTATCACAGTAAACTAAAAAAATCAAGTATATGAAATCATTTTAGACATAATTATGCCTTAAAAAATTTATAATTTAGTAACGAATTTACATATTTTTTGTTATATAATATAAGTAAATGTTTTAAAGGGGAGATGAAATTGAAGAACCTTTTGCTTTTGTTTTGTGTTTTATTGACAATACTTATGACCGCCTGTTCAAGTGGCCAGTTTAACACATATAATGAAGATACAAAGTTTTTACTGAAGTATGGCTTTAGCCCTGAAAAAGAATCATCTTACTTCGATGTAACCATACCAACGGATTGGAAAATCCAAAGCACATCCATGCCTATAGGACTTTATTGGACTGAAGTGAATTTTTTGTCAAGAGATATAGGGTATAATATAGAAAAGTACAAAGGCAAGACAGTAAAAGCTGTGATTTACAGGCTAAATGAAAAGCTTCCTGGACAGGGTGAAAGCAGCAAGTACACTTATCCAGTAAATGCAGTCATCTTAAGGGATGGGGAAAATATAATAGGAGCATGGCTTGAATTTATTGGGTCAACACCTCTTTCACTTAAGAAAAATTACATCGAGACGCTTACAGAAAGGCCATGGATAGACTGGGTTATGTCCCACGGTTTCTTAAAAGAGATGGCATCACCTGTAGTAGATAATCTTACGCCTGAAGAGCTAATATACGCATATTTTAACGGCATAAACAAAGGAGACAAGGGACTTATATTCTCTACGCTGTCTATTGATATGCTGCACGACATGCTTTACATCAATAGACCAGAAAAAACCCTTTACAATACGGATTTTGAGCAAAACAGCCTCGAGCTAAATACAAAATCGGCAACGGTATTAAGCATAGAGGAAAACAAAGGTTACACACCTGTAAAGAATAAAAATATCTATGAAAGCAAAGAGTACAAAGTGACAGTGAATCTGACATTAAAAAGCGAAGATAATACGCCTACAAGAAATGGAAGAAACACATTCTTCTTTATAATATCAAAGTCAACAAAAGATTCACCGTGGAAGATAGAATCAATAGGAACAGGGCCATAAGGCCCTTTTATATTTCCACAATGTCGCTTTCTGCATACCTTAAAGCAATATTTATTTCGTAGTCTATGCCTTCTTCTTTCAGCACATCTATAACAGTCTTATATGCTATTTCAGGCTTGTTGTTGTTTTGGCTTAGATGTCCTAAGTAAATTTTGCCTATTGATTTAAGTTTGATAAACTTCTTTATGGCTTCTGCCGCATCTTTATTGGAAAGATGTCCATGTGGTGAAAGTATCCTTTTTTTTAATGTCCATGGATATGAGCCATTTATAAGCATGTCTACGTCATGGTTAGACTCCAACAGTACTATGTCAGAGTCCATTATGTTTGCAGCAACGCCTCTGCTTATATACCCCAAATCTGTCGCAATGGTGGCTTTATTCTGTCCACAAAAAAATGAGAAGCCTACAGGTTCTGACGCATCGTGGGACTTTTTAAATGGCCTTATCTTTACATCACCTAATGTAAAATCTTCGCCGGTCTTGAAAAAACGCTTATTGTGAGGCTCGATATCTCCTATGAAGCTTTCCATCGAAGCCCATGTTGCCTCATTTGCGTAAATAGGAATATCGTACCTTCGCGACAATATGCCAGCGCCTTTTATGTGGTCATTGTGCTCATGTGTTATCAAAATTGCGGAGATGCTGCATGGATTTACATCTATGTTTAAAAGGCTTTTTTCTATAGTGCTACCGCTTAAGCCTGCATCAACAAGTATATGTACATCTTTATACCCAATATACGCAGCATTTCCGCTGCTACCAGATCTCAACGAACAAAACCTCATAAGATACCCAAATGTGGGGTTACCCCCTTCCAAGTTTATAAGTCCTCTAAATATTATATAACAAGTAAAATCTATTTTCTATGGCAATTTGCAGAAAGTCCCTTTTCAAGACTTATCAACATATAAAATGTGAGCAACTTTTTTCACAGCACTTAGACAGTCGTTTTTTGTCTAAATTTAGTGCATCTTTGCCTAAACTTTTTAACACAGGACTTATCCACATATGCACATTTACATGTGGATAAGTCGTAGGATAACTACAAGCGAATGGACTTAGGAATTTTCATTTGTAAAATGTATTTATTTAAAGATAATGTTCCATTTTTGTTGATAATAATTATCAATAGTGGTATAATTGAATTACAAGATATTGTAAATAAGGGGGACTAATGTATGGACTACAATGTATTAATCGGTGGTGCTGCAGGTCAGGGAATAGACACCTTGTCGCATATATTTGGAAAAACCTTGAAAAGATGCGGCTTATACGTCTTTTCCATGAAAGATTACATGTCACGTGTAAGAGGCGGTCACAACTTCATTCAAGTGAGGTTCAGCGACAAACCGCTTTATTCACACGATGAGAAGTTTGATGCGATAATCGCTCTTGATTCAGACACTATAAATTTGCACGCAAAAAGCTTGAAAGCTGGCGGAAAACTCATCTTAGATAGATCCCTTTCAGATAACGATGCATACATGTCATTTGATTTTAAGGAAATCGCAAAAGAATGCGGCAATCCACGTGTTGCAGGAACTGCTGCAGTAGGCGTTTTGCTTAAATTGTTCGATATTCCATTAGATATATCTCACACAGTGCTAAATGATGAATTTAAAGGCGATGTGCTTAATGCAAATCTAAAAGCCATAGATACTGGATACAACATGGTAAAACAAGTTTTTAACGTCCCGCTTGAAAAAAAGGATGACAACATCTACATAAGCGGCAACGAAGCCATCGCATTGGGGGCTATTGCTGCAGGAGTCAAATTTTACTGCGGATACCCTATGACACCTTCTACAAGCGTCATGACTTACATTGCTAAAAAATCCCGCGATGCAGGTATCGTAGTAGAACAGGTAGAGGATGAAATCTCTGCTATAAACATGGCATTAGGCGCATCTTACGCGGGAGTGAGGGCCATGACAGGCAGCTCTGGCGGAGGATTTGCGCTTATGGTAGAAGGGATAAGCTTGGCAGGAATCGCAGAGATACCCATAGTCATAACTGAAGTTCAAAGGCCGGGACCTGCAACAGGCTTTCCAACAAGGACAGAGCAAGGGGACTTAAGATTCATAATTCATTCAGGCCATGGAGAGTTTCCAAAGATGGTAATATCATTGAGAAGCCCAGAAGATGCATTTTATCAAACTGCAAGGGCATTTAATATAGCAGACAAGTACCAGATACCTGTCATATTAGTCAGCGACCAATATCTAGCAGATTCTGGTGTGACTGTAAAACCTTTTGATTTTACAAAGATAAGGATAGAAAGGCATATATCAGGCGATGAAGCGTTGGAAAATGGCGTGTATAAGCGCTACAAATTGACTGAAAGCGGCATATCGCCAAGGATAATACCGGGCAAAGTAGAAGGCGCTACAGTCCTCATCGATAGCGATGAACACGATGAATTGGGCCACATCACAGAGTCGCAGGATATGAGGGTAATGATGGTAAATAAGAGGATGAAAAAGTTAAAGCTACTGAAGGAAGAAATTCAAGAGCCTTTATTCATGGGAACTGAAAATCCAGATATCCTCATAACTTGCTGGGGTTCAATGTACGGACCTGTAAAAGAAGCAGTAGACATGCTTTTAAAAGATGGAATGTCAGTAGGAGCTCTCTCATTTGGTGATATATGGCCATTTCCTACAAAGCTCATTAAAAAGTACGGAAAATTTGCAAAGATGATAATTGATGTTGAGCAAAATGCCACAGCACAGCTTGATAGCCTCATGAGAGAAAACGCCCTTATAAAGGCAGATGAACACATACTTAAATACGACGGCCGCATGATGAGCTCCAAGTACATCTACGATAGAATAAGTGAAATATCGAAAGCATCAAGCTTGTATTAATGTGAGAAAGGGATGATTTTATGAATACCGCATTTGAAACTTATGAAACGGCGTGGTGCCCTGGATGTGGAAACTTCGGCATACTTAATGCTTTAAAGGATGCGCTTAATGAGCTTGGTCTAAAGCCACATCAGGTTGTGATAGCATCGGGAATAGGGCAGGCTGCAAAGATACCTCACTATATAAACGTCAATGGATTTAATGGCCTTCACGGAAGAGCTTTACCACCTGCCACAGCCATAAACATCGTCAACAAAGACCTTAAAGTGATAATAGACTCAGGAGATGGCGATACGTACGGTGAAGGCGGAAACCATTTTATACATGCAATCAGGAGAAACGCAAACATTGCCCACTTTGTCCACGATAACCAGATATACGGCTTGACTAAAGGCCAAGCATCACCTACGACGGCAAAAGGGCAAAAAACAAGTTTGCAGTTTGACGGTGTAATCTTAGACCCTGTAAAGCCAATAAAACTTGCCCTTACAATGGGAGCTGGATTTGTAGCAAGAAGCTTTTCCGGAAATTATGAGCATCTTAAGAAGATGATGAAAGAAGCCATAATGTACGACGGATACGCTCTTTTAGACATCTTCCAACCATGTGTCACATTTAACAGGGTAAATACGTTTAAATGGTACAACGACAGGGTGTATGAGCTTCCAAATGACTACGACTACACTGATTTAGACAATGCCTTTAAAGTTGCCGATGAATGGGGAGATAGGATACCGATAGGCATAATATATAAGGTAGAAAAACCTATGTACATCGACAATATAAGCTTTTTAAAAGACGGTCCGCCTTTAGTCGATGCTAAATACGATCCTATTATGGCGGAAAAATACTTGGATGATTTTAGATAAAAAGTTAGGGAACTTCCTCTTGGAAAGTTCCCTTTTCTTTTAGCTTGCAACTTCTTCATCTTCAAACTGGCTATTATAAAGCTTAGCGTAAAAACCACCTTTAGCAAGAAGCTCTTTGTGAGTGCCTTGCTCTACAATATCGCCGTGATCCATGACAAGTATGAGATCTGCATCTCTTATTGTAGAAAGCCTATGGGCAATGATGAAGCTTGTGCGATTTTTCATAAGGTTATCCATAGCCTTCTGTATAAGGATCTCTGTACGAGTATCAACAGAGCTTGTAGCTTCATCCAGTATAAGTATCTTCGGATCAGCAAGTATTGCTCTGGCTATAGTAATAAGCTGCTTCTGACCTTGAGATACGTTTGAAGCTTCCTCGTTTAAGACCATGTTGTAACCATCTGGCAATGTGTGGACAAAGTGGTCTACATGTGCTGCTTTTGCGGCTTTAATGACTTCCTCATCTGTAGCATTTAGATTTCCGTACCTTATATTGTCCATTATCGTACCATTGTAAAGCCATGTATCCTGCAATACCATTCCAAACAATGACCTTAGATCGCTTCGCGTAAATTCCCTTATGTCGTGGCCATCTATCAGTATCCTTCCTGCATTTACATCGTAGAACCTCATCAAAAGTTTTACTATCGTGGTCTTACCAGCACCAGTCGGCCCTACAATAGCTACCTTTTGCCCCGGCTTTATGTCTGCAGAGAAGTCATTTATGATTATCTTATCTGGATTGTACCCAAAGTGTACATGATCAAATTGCACATGTCCTTCTACATTCTCAAGTTTTATAGGATGATCTGTCTCAGGCACTTCTTCTTCCTCATCTAAGAATTCAAACACCCTTTCAGCACATGCAGCCGTCTGCTGAAGGATGTTTGAAATATTGGCAATCTGCGCTAGCGGCTGTGTAAATGACCTTACATATTGTATAAACGCCTGAATATCGCCTACCTCAATCGTCCCTTTTATAGCAAGGTAGCTTCCTAAAACGACGACACCTACATATCCTAGATTGCTTACAGAGTTCATTATAGGCATCATAAGACCCGTTAAAAATTGGGATTTCCAAGCAACTTTGTAAAGTTCATTGTTGTACTCGTCAAATTTCTCTATGCTTCTCTTTTCATAATTAAATGCCTTCATAACCACATGGCCGCCGTACATTTCCTCAACATGCCCATTGACATGACCAAGGTAATCCTGTTGTTCTCTGAAGTACTTCTGAGAGAACTTTATTATCACAGCTATTATACCCATCGATATAGGTATCATCAGAAATGTTACGGCAGTCATGGACACGCTGATAGTCAGCATCATAACCAATGCACCGATTACCGTCGTAACCGATGTGATTATCTGGGTCATGCTTTGGTTTAGTGTCTGGCTTATTGTATCAACATCGTTTGTTATGCGGGACAAGATTTCACCGTGATTTGTGCCGTCAAAGTATTTAAGAGGCATGCGATTTATCTTCTCCATTATGTCCTTTCTGAATTTGTAAGTCACTTTCATGGCTACATTTGTCATTATCCAGCCTTGTATATAGCCAAATGCCGAACTTAGCAAGTATAGACCTATGAGAATCAGGATTATCTTGCCGATGTAGTTAAAATCTATATTGCCGGTGCCTGATATCTTCGCCATAACGCCTTCATAAAGTTTAGTTATGGCCTTACTGAGTATTTTAGGTCCAGCTATGGAAAGTGCTGCACTTCCTGCTGCAAATATTATCACGAATAATATTGATATCTTATATACACCAAGGTATGACATGAGCTTCTTCATCGTCCCTTTAAAGTCGTTGGCTTTTTCACCGCCTACTATAGGACCATGACCCATAGGACCATGTCTTCTCATGGCAGAACGTCTTATTGTTTGTTGTGGCCTATTATCCATTATGCCAATTCCTCCTTTGAAAGCTGTGAATAAGCGATCTCTCTATATGTCTCGCAGTTCTTCATAAGCTCTTCATGGGTCCCTATTCCAGCTATTTTGCCGTCATCAAGCACTATAATCTGATCCGCATTCATTATGGTCGAGATACGCTGTGCTACTATTATGACTGTGCTGTCTCTGGTGTACTCTTTTAATGCCCTTCTTAATGCTCTATCTGTCTTAAAGTCAAGTGCTGAGAAGCTATCGTCAAATATATATATCTCAGGTTTTTTTACAAGAGCCCTTGCTATTGAAAGCCTCTGTTTCTGTCCACCTGATATATTTGTAGCATCCTGAGATATCTCACTGTCATAACCATCTGGAAGCCTCTCAATAAACTCTGATGCCTGTGCAACTTCAGCTGCCTTTTTAACCTCTTCATCTGTGGCATTTTCATTGCCAAACTTTATGTTTGACATGACAGTGCCTTTAAATAGCGAGATCTTCTGCGGTACATAGCCGATTTTCTCTCTTAAATCGTGCTGCTTTACATCCCTAACGTCCACACCGTCTACTAAAACCTGCCCTTCTGTCGCATCGTAAAACCTCGGTATCAAATTGATAAGCGTCGTCTTTCCAGCGCCGGTGGAGCCAATGATAGCTGTCGTCTTCCCAGGCTCAGCCTTAAATGTTATATTCTTTATAGCATCTTCTTCTGCGCCGTGATATCTGTATGACACGTTTCTGAATTCAACTACGCCCTTTTGACTTTCGTCAAACTTTTTGCTTTCCTTAGGATCAACTACAGTAGGCTCTGTATCTAAGACTTCTGCGATACGAGATGCGGAGACGGACGCTCTCGGTATCATTATGAACATCATAGACATCATTAAGAATGCAAAAATTATCTGTATAGCGTACTGCATAAACGCCATCATGTCCCCAACCTGCATCGATGAATTGGCAATCTCATGGGCGCCTACCCACACAATCAGAAGTGTGATGCCGTTCATTATAAGCATCATGACAGGGAACATTGTTATCATGACGCGGTTTATAAATAGCATCGTATTTGTGATGTCGCGGTTTGCCTTATCAAACCGGTTCTCTTCAAACTCTTGTGTATTAAATGCCCTTATAACCATCATTCCTGCTAAATTTTCACGGGCAACAAGATTTAGCCTGTCAACTAACTTCTGAACAGATTTAAATTTCGGCAGTGCGATAGAAAAAATAATTGACACCAGACCTAAAAGTATTATAACTGCCAGAGCTATAATCCACGACATAGATGCACTCTTTCCTACAGCCCTAATAACACCACCAATTCCTATTATAGGTGCGTAGAATATCATCCTAATCATAAAGACTATTAGCATCTGTATCTGCGTTATGTCATTTGTAGTCCTTGTTATCAAAGACGCTGTAGAAAACTTGTCGAATTCCTCATTTGAAAAGCTTTCGACTCTTGTAAAAAGATTTTTTCTTATATCCCTTGAAAAACCAGCGGCAACCCTTGATCCTAAGAAGCCTACAAGTATTGCACAAGCTGCGCTTAAAATCGTTATTAAAAGCATAATTAGACCAGTAGTCAGGATGTAATTCATCTGAATTTTATCAGTATTAACACCCACCGCCTTATATTCTGATTTTACTTCTGCCGCCGCAGCCTGTGTAACCATATTGTCTCCTAAGGCCGTAAACTTCTTGTCCATGTCGTTTGTTATTTTCTGCCTCTCCGATTCTGGAAGCTTTGCAAAAAGTGCAAATAAATCCATATTTGCAGGGATCTTTGTATTATTAAATGTAATAAATCCGCCTTTTGCACTGGACTTCATCTTGTCAACAGCAGAAACAGCTAGAAAAGCCTTGCCCATTACAGGATTTATCTTATCTACCTCGGATTTATCGATATTTTTAAGTACGTAAATAGGCTCTTTTTTCAAAGTAGGATATTCTTTGACGTATTTATCATAATCTGAGCTGTTTTTGTCTATCAATGTGTAATCACTCAAAACTTCTTTTTTATCATCGTCATTCATAAACAGCGTGAGTTTATCCATCATGCTTTGCCTTACTGCCGACGGCACAGCATTTACTATTCCGCCTTGCTGTATGCCTTGGTTTACTATGTTGGACATGTAGTCAGGAAGCGCCAAATCGCTCATAGCCTGAATAAATATGAACAATATTGCAACAATAGTTATAAAGATGTAAGGCTTAAAATATTTCCTCAATTTAAGCATTAACTTTACCACCTTTCCTTAATATATAGTTATCAAGATTTATCGTCCATTGATTCAATCAATTTTTTTAATGTGTTCAATCCTTTTACTATTGCTTCGTGCTCTTCATCCGTCGCTTTATTCATCATTGCTTCAAACTTTTTATCTATATCACTGAAGACTTCTTTTGCGTTCCTTTTAAAGTCATCAGCGATCTTTACATAGACAACCCTCCTATCGTCACTGCTTCTCACTCTTTTAACCATTCCTTGCTTCTCAAGCCTGTCTATTATGCCTGAGACAGTACTGTTTGTAAGTCCCATCTTTTGGCTTAAGTCACTTATCTTCATTTCGCCATGATGCATAAGAATGCCTATTATCATCCCTTGAGGACCTGTAATATTCAATTTCCTAAATTGATCTTCTATATTCTTGTGAATCAAATTCATTATGGACTTTAGCGTGCTTAATATATCTAATCTTTCGTTGATTTCCATTAAATTTCATTCACCTTCTTCCCAAATATTTCGTAATTGTATATTTTGTATACAAATATTTCGGATACTAAATAATTATATTCGCACAAAATAAAAAAGTCAACAGGCTTTTTGAAAATACCTATTGCTTTTTTCATATCTCAGTCATCTTTCTTATGTTGTTTTTTATATCCACCACATTATTCTCATCGCCAATCAGGACTATATAATCTCCAGACAAGATTTTTGTATTTCCTTTAGGAATAATCTCTTTCCCACCTCTTTTTATTCCAACTACGAGACAGTTATGGGGCCATTCTATGTCTTTCAATTTCTTGCCATCTACAAAAGATCCAACGGCAACAGGCATCTCAAACAAGATTTTCCCAGTATCATCATTATCATCTACCTTTGTACTATTAGTATTTTTTATTATCCTATCAAGCAGTGATTCATATATAGGCATATTTCTGTAAAGACCAGATACAATATAAGCTGTTATTGATACAGTGCTTAATGCAAGCAAATGGCTAAATGAGCCTGTCATCTCTGTAACTAAAAGACTACCTGTGATAGGAGCCCTGACAATGGCAGCAAAATACCCGGCCATAGCTAATACAATAAAATCTTTTAAGTACAATTGATCAATATTAAAAATATGTATAATTATTATGCCATATAAATTTCCAATCAATGCCCCAATTGCAAGAAGAGGCATGAATATGCCACCTGGCACTCCAGATCCATAGCTTACCATCGTAAACAAAAATTTTGATATAAGCAGCAAAATGACAAAAGCAAAACCTAAATTTACACTGCTTATCTTATCTACGAGGCTCTCGCCACCGCCCAGAACCATAGGTATAGAAAGCCCTACAATAACTGATACTAAAAGAGGAATAAAGATCTTTAACTGAGGGATTTTTATATATTTATTGTAAATATCTTGTGAAGCTAAAAGCGATTTATTAAATAAAATACCCCCAAATCCGATTATAATCCCCAATACTAAAAGATAAATATATTTAGAAAATGGAACAATCGGCAAATTAGTAATATCAAATACCGTCTTTAAACCCAAAAAAGTATCTGTAATGTATGTGGCAGTAAGGGACGACACCATAGAAGATACAAGAACGATTGGAGAAAAATTTTTGTGAAGCTCTTCCAGTGAAAATATAACACCTGCCAATGGAGCATTGAATGCTGCAGCTAAACCCGCACCAGCACCACACGTTATAAGGTATTTCTCCTCAAAACGCATCCTCTTTAATGACCTGCTGACACCTTGGCCTAAAGATGCACCAAGCTGGACACATGGACCTTCTCGTCCCAAAGACAGTCCAGCACCTATCATCAATATTGTACCTACAAACTTCAATATAAATATTTTTAGCCAATTTAATTTAAAATAGCCTATAATCGTCCCCTCCACCTGCGGTATGCCGCTGCCACTGATCATAGGCTCCAATTTAAGTATATAGTTTGTAAATATACCTAATGCAACTAAAAACACAAGCCATATAGGTAAAAGATAAATCTTCGTTTCTAAAGCTTTATATAGAATCAAAAGATACATCCCAGCTTTTTCTAATATAAGCCTTAAGATTGATACGACAACTCCTATAAAAATTCCAACAACTATTCCTTCTATTATCAGTCTATCTTTGAAGTTTTCCCTGTTTTTAAATATTTCATATATGTGACTGTTGCCGTTCATATGACTACCTCCCATAAGCCTCATAAAAAAATTATACAACAAATTCATGTATAAGTTAAGTTATTGTGGCATTTTGTTTCTAATATAACTATAATATTTTATGAATCACGCATTTGAAAGTACTTTTCAATCATTGCGCTAACTTCATTGACTAAAGATCTTTTGTAATATATAATTTAATCAAATCTTAGACAGGAGGCTTTCTTATGACAGCAGTGGAAAAACCAAAGTATCGCCAAATATCCCTTGATATAGCTCGAAAAATAATAAATGGTGATATAAAAGAAGGCGAGAAGATCTATGGAAGATCAGAGCTTGCGGCCCTTTACAATGTATCACCAGAGACAATAAGAAGAGCTATAGCAGTACTTAAGGACATGGGTGTAGTATCGGTGATGCATGGAAGCGGCATTATAGTAAAATCAAGAGATCTTGCTTACAAATACGTAGACAGGTTTAATGAAACAGACTCAATAGAACACCTTCAAAAAAAACTAGAAAAACTTATAGATGTAAAAAGAAAGATCGATGATGATCTTAATTCTACAATAGAAAGAATAATAGAATACACTATAAGTCTTAAAAACATAAACCCATTTAACCCATTTGAAATAGAGATAAAAAGAGGGACAAAAGCGATTGGAAAAACATTATCAGAGCTAAACTTCTGGCAAAACACAGGAGGTACTATAATCGGGATAAGGCGCAATGGTAAGATAATATTGTCACCTGGACCGTACGCTGAAATAAAGCTTGGGGATGTACTGGTAATCGTAGGAGATGGTGATGTTCCTATGAAGACTAATCATTTTTTATACAATGATTAGTCCTTTTTTAGTTATTCTATTATTTTACAAGTGACAACTTTTATGTTATAATTAAGTTGTTACTTGTAGTTTATTAGCATTTTATGATTACGCTAATTCAGTATTGAAAGGAGGCCTATTATGATAGAATTCAAAGACGTAAAAAAATCGTATAATGACGGAAAAGAAATCATAAAAGGTATAAATTTCACTATAAATTCCGGCGAACTATTCGTCCTCATTGGCCCCAGCGGCTGTGGAAAGACAACAACCCTCAAAATGATAAATAGGCTTATTGAGCCAACTTCAGGAAAAATTCTTATCGATGGAAAAGATATTACAAAAGGTGACCCTATAGAACTTAGAAGAAATATCGGTTATGTAATACAGCAGACAGGGCTCTTTCCAAACATGACAATCGGACAAAATATAGAAATAGTCCCATATCTTAAAAAATGGCCGCAACAAAAGAGAAGAGAAAGAACTATGGAACTTTTAAGATTAGTTGGAATGGATCCAGAAGAATTTATTAATAGGTATCCCAATGAACTAAGCGGTGGGCAAAAGCAAAGAATTGGAGTCATAAGAGCATTAGCAGCTAACCCAGACGTAATACTAATGGATGAGCCATTTAGCGCACTTGACCCTATAACAAGGAACCAACTTCAAGACGAATTATTTGATCTACAGCAGAAATTAAATAAGACTATCGTCTTTGTAACACATGATATGGATGAAGCACTAAAGCTGGGTGACAGAATATGCATAATGAAGGATGGCAATATAATTCAGTTAGACACACCTGAAGAGATATTAAAAAATCCAGCCCATGGATTTGTCGAAAATTTCATAGGCAAAAACAGGATATGGAGTAATCCAGATTACATCAAAGCAGAAGATATAATGATAAATAGTCCAGTAAAGGCAAACCCAAAGCGAACAGTCCTACAAGCAATAGAAATAATGAAAAGCAACAAAGTTGACAGCATACTAGTTGTAGATGGAAATGAAAAACTCCTTGGAATTGCAACATCTAAAGATATGTCAAAAAAGGATGGAAACAAAAAATTAGAAGAAATAATGGAAACAAATGTAATAACCGCTTATAATGACGAAACCATTTCAGAAATATTGAAAATAATGGATGAAAAGGGTATAGGTCTTCTACCTATAATAAACAAGGAAAAAAGATTAGTTGGTCTAATAACAAAAAGCAGCCTTATTACGGTATTTTCAAAATTGTACAGTTAAAGGAGTGATGATATGTCAGATTTTATTAATTTTTTCCTCTCGAGATCTAATCAAATAGGAAACCTCACACTTCAACATATTGAACTTACTATAGTTGCAGTCATCGCAGCAATCGTAATTGGTGTACCAATCGGTATCATTATAACGAGGTTTAGAAGACTTTCAAAATATATAATAGGTCTTGCAAATGTTGTTCAGGCAATACCGAGTCTTGCTTTAATGGGCTTTTTAATACCGCTTTTCGGCATAGGCAGCACGCCAGCAATAGTAATGGTATTTCTGTACTCGCTTCTGCCAATAATAAAAAATACATTCACCGGCATAACAAATATTGATAGTGAAATACTTGAAGCTGGTAGAGGAATGGGTATGACAAACTCACAGCTTTTAAGGCTTATAGAGCTTCCTCTATCGCTGCCTGTAATAATGGCTGGCATTAGAATAGCAGCCGTAACTGCTGTTGGGCTTATGACTATCGCCGCATTCATCGGCGCTGGTGGACTAGGTTATATGATATTTACAGGAATACAAATGTACAATACGCAGATGGTACTTGCCGGTGCTATACCTGCTGCAATATTAGCTTTGATTATCGATTTTATAATTGAAAAAATTGAAATCAAAGTTACACCAAAGGGAATAAGGAAATAGAAAGGAGCATGGTCATGAGAAAAAAAATAATATCTGCAATTTTGACACTTGTAATTATATCTGCATTAATCTCTGGATGCGGAAAATCAAGCGGCACAGTCGTAATAGGATCAAAAAACTTTACAGAGCAAATAATAATGGGCAACATGCTGGCAACGCTTGTAGAAAAAAATACAGACTTAAAAGTAGATAGAAAATTAAATTTAGGAGGCACTGATGTCGCTTTTAATGCCTTAAAATCAGGCGATATTGACATGTACGTAGAATATACAGGTACAGGTCTTGTAAATATATTGAAAAAGCCTACCCAAAATAATTCAGATGCTGTATATAATGAGGTTAAAAAAGATTTTAAAGAAAAATACAACCTCGATTGGTTAGAGCCAATCGGCTTTAACAACACTTATACACTGGCAATATCACCATCTGTAGAAGAAAAATATCACCCTAAGACAATATCAGACCTTAAAAAGATTTCAAGCAACTTAGTATTAGGAAGTACCATGGAATTTACAGAAAGACCTGATGGATATCCAGGGCTTAAGAAAACTTACAACATCAAATTTAAATCTGTAAAAGGTATGGACTCTGGGCTGCGGTATCCTGCAATAGAAAAAGGTGATGTAGATGTGATTGATGCATTTTCAACAGACGGTATGCTTAAAGCGTATAATTTAACAGTTTTAAAAGATGATAAAAATTTCTTCCCTCCATACTATGCAGCACCTCTTGTAAGAGATGATACATTAAAAAAATATCCTGAACTAAAAGATGTATTAAACAAGCTTGCTGGCCAGATAAATGACGAAACCATGAGAGAACTTAATTATAAGGTAGATAAGCTCGGTGAAGATCCGAAGACAGTTGCTGATGATTTCTTAAAATCAAAAGGTTTAATAAAATGATATAAAAAAGGTCCTAAGTTAGGGCCTTTTTTATATAAACAAACTTTCCCCACCTTTTTCAAGACCTATTATCTCTCTATCTGAATACTTTGTAGTTTTCAAAATATACACAATGACCGAATCTTCATCTTTATTGATTATCCTTGAGATCTCACTCTTTAACTTTCTGAAATTTGCATCAGATATTTCGCCTTCCAAAACTGAATTTTGAACCCAATTAAGGTACTTCCTGCATGTCTTTAAAACTTTATTTACTCGCTTCTCATTGACATCATATACTAGTATAACAAACATAATATCACCTTTTTACCATTGAGCAACAAACGGGGTGTACTCTTGCTCTTCCATAAGATGTTTTTCCAATTTATAAAGCTCAAGCCGTATAAGCCTGCGGTATGAAACATTATTGCCTAGAGTCCTGTGCTTTATTGTCGTCTTAAGCTTATCTTCGTATTCCTCTATAAATGCCATCTTTGCCTTATCTTTAAGCAGCAGCCCTTCTGCATCACCATCAAAATCGTCTTTTTTAATGATACTCTTGCCCACAACTGTAAATATCACCCTGTCTACCACGATTGGCTTAAATATTTCTGAAACATCTAGGTTCAGTGAGAATCTCCTAAAATTTGTTGAATGAAGATACCCTATTCTAGGGTCCAAATGTGTCTTATATATCTCACTTAATACTGTTGTATACATGAGAGAATTTCCAAAGCTTATAAGAACATTTAGGGAATTTTTCGGCGGTCTTTTGCTTCTTACATCAAACTCAAAATCACTATTTCCCAATATCTCATCAAATGATTTATAGTAATACTCCCTTATATTTCCTTCAATAGCCATAAGCTCATTTATATCAGATGTACCATCTATTAAATCGCCTAATCTTTCTATAGCGTAAATAGTATCATCTAGATTTTTGCCTCGGTTTTGATAATACTTTAAAACTTGACGAATGTTTCTATATGCACCTTCTACAAATTTTTGTGCGATGTATAATCGCTTCTTCTCGTCAATATAATTTTCCGCTTGTTTTAATATCATATATCCGGAATTTAAATGTTCTCTCGGATAATAAGATCCAACGTAATAGCCGTAGTGATTGAAAAAGTGAAGTATTATCTCTGATTGGGAAACGAATTCCAAGAACCTTTTATTGAGATTGACCTCTCCAAAGATCATGATTTCAGAAGTATTTTCAACAGGGATAAACTTTCTCCCATTTTCACCCTCAAAATATAATGTGTTGTCCTTTCTTTTAAGCTCACCGTCTGAAAAAATATAAACAGGCTTTTTCATGATAAGCAAAACTCCTTATATCCACAATTTTTGCAGTAAGGTATTTTTTCAAAACTAGGTGCTTTGTCTCTATGTATAATATCGATTATATCTTTTATAGCATTAGTAACTTCTGCTTCTGATTCACTAGTAAGATATACATCCACCTTTTTCCTTTCCTCAGGAAAGAAAAGCTGCCCTTTTGCTACTATACCGTTTTGTTTCAGCTTATATAAATAAAAAAGAAGCTGCATCTTTGCGCTCTTTTCAGCCTTGGAGCTCTTCTTGACTTCCCCTACTAGCAGGTTGCCATTGTCATTTCTCACAAGATCTATAACAACATTTTCAAAGTTTAGCTTCTTTCTATCCCTGTCATAAGATATGTCATCGATCAAACGTCCCATTTCCAAATAAGGATGCTCTTGATCAGGAATTATCTGGTGCGCCATAAGCCACACCTGCCTTTTGCATATATTATAACTTTGCATCAATGAACCTGTAACTTCTTCATCCATATAAACACCCTCTTTGCTATACATTTCAATTCCCAGCAGTGTAACTGATTTTTTTATCGTATGACCATGAAGTATATCTAATGCGCTCATCAATTTTAGATAACTATATATCTATTTGATGGCTCTTCATTTTTTTCTTCAACTTGATATATATACAAAAGATCTAAAGCCAAAGTCCTCAATTACATCATTTAATTGCTTTACCCTCTTCTCTGTTATTCTCCAGTGATGTTCTCCACTTTTATAGACAAACATTTCCCCATAATACTTTACATTGCCGTCTTTATCTATTGTCACACTATAAACGGGATAAGGTCCATAGCACATTGTTCTTTGCAATTTTATGAATTCAAACATAAAAATCCTCCAATTAACTTATAACTTAGGTTTAGATCCTTTATAGGTAGGCTAAAAACTGCGTCGCCTGCGGTTTTAGCGGGTTAGTATTAACAAGTTTCAATTCCTTATAGGTAGGCTAAAAACACAGCTGCCCCTCAAACCCGTTCTGCAATGCTATCACCGTTTCAATTCCTGATAGGTAGGCTAAAAACAAGAACAGAAATAAAAGACCTTCATAAAGAAATGGAGTTTCAATTCCTGATAGGTAGGCTAAAAACTTGAGATTGCGTATCATAACTGGATACCAGGTATGGCGTTTCAATTCCTCATAGGTAGGCTAAAAACAAGTGCTAGTGACACTTCACATTTTGCTTTTGTGCGTTTCAATTCCTCATAGGTAGGCTAAAAACATAATATGGCAATATTAAACGCATTGCTTGATCTTTGTTTCAATTCCTGATAGGTAGGCTAAAAACCTCTTGGTCTGTCAGCTCATCCCATGACTTATCGGGTTTCAATTCCTGATAGGTAGGCTAAAAACATAACTCCGGATGAATTTTACAGCAAACCCTATAAAGGTTTCAATTCCTGATAGGTAAGCTAAAAACTCTTCAAGTTCCATTTGCATCCGTCCTTTCTAATGTAAGTTTCAATTCCTGATAGGTAGGCTAAAAACTTTTGTACCTGAAAATTATCAATTCCGATAGGAGAGTTTCAATTCCTGATAGGTAGGCTAAAAACTAAGGATATTCTCTTTTTTGTTGCTGGTTGTGTTCTGTTTCAATTCCTGATAGGTAGGCTAAAAACACAATATCAGAATTACTTGGTCATTCAGATATTTCAAGTTTCAATTCCTTATAGGTAGGCTAAAAACATAAGCTTAAATAAATTAAAAAGGAGATGTTAAAAAGTTTCAATTCCTTATAGGTAGGCTAAAAACTATTATCAACACCACGCAAAAAACCTAAACAAGATATGTTTCAATTCCTTATAGGTAGGCTAAAAACCCGAAAAGCAAAGAAGGAAGAAGCTTCCACGGTCTATAGTTTCAATTCCTTATAGGTAGGCTAAAAACACTAAAAGTACAATTCTAGAATGAAACTTAATGAAATGTTTCAATTCCTTATAGGTAGGCTAAAAACTAGGTAGGCTAAAAACCCATAAAATTTTCATAATAACAACCTCCTATATTAAGTTTCAATTCCTTATAGGTAGGCTAAAAACCTTCCATGAAGCTATGTCGGGTGAACCGTGGGCGAGGTTGTTTCAATTCCTTATAGGTAGGCTAAAAACAAGGCATCAGTGGGAATAAATTTCATAGAATTATTTGTTTCAATTCCTTATAGGTAGGCTAAAAACGTATTGACAATGCCGCATCTGCAGACCAATTTTTGAAGTTTCAATTCCTTATAGGTAGGCTAAAAACCAAAATCCATTTCATATTCAATACTTGATTTTCCGGTTATGTTTCAATTCCTGATAGGTAGGCTAAAAACATGCCTTCGTATCTATCAAATGTGGAGGGTTTTACGTTTCAATTCCTGATAGGTAGGCTAAAAACTATGGCATTAATGATTATGTCATATTCAAATATAGTAAGTTTCAATTCCTGATAGGTAGGCTAAAAACTTAATCAACCTCCGCATTTTAAAGCCAGTCAGTTTTGTTTCAATTCCTGATAGGTAGGCTAAAAACCTGCTGCAATCTCCTCTATGTCTATGTGTGCCGGGAATGTAGTTTCAATTCCTGATAGGTAGGCTAAAAACGTATATGATTTTAAAGGTGCAAAGAGTGGTGAATGCGTTTCAATTCCTGATAGGTAGGCTAAAAACTTCTGATAGAAGTATAGCTAGTTTCTCTGGTACAGTGTTTCAATTCCTGATAGGTAGGCTAAAAACGACAAAACTGCACCATTCTTTTCTGCCTCTTGTGTGTTTCAATTCCTGATAGGTAGGCTAAAAACGCATCTCTAAGCGCTTGTACCAATGCGACCTTCCTTAGTTTCAATTCCTGATAGGTAGGCTAAAAACGGTATTTTTATGCCGGGAAGTATCCAGAAAAGAGGAAAGTTTCAATTCCTGATAGGTAGGCTAAAAACACTAGAAGAAAAGATTGAAAAATTAACAGGCAGGAGGAGTTTCAATTCCTGATAGGTAGGCTAAAAACTGCTTTTCTGACTTAATGGCTGCATACGGAATAGTAGGTTTCAATTCCTGATAGGTAGGCTAAAAACAGAACGAAAGAAGGCTTAAAAAAGGCGACAAGTGGATGTTTCAATTCCTGATAGGTAGGCTAAAAACTTCTTGCACTATCCCCGACAACCTTCAAGCTATAAATGTTTCAATTCCTCATAGGTAGGCTAAAAACCCAAAATAAAGTGAGGTGTAAAGATTGGAAGGCTGGAGTTTCAATTCCTCATAGGTAGGCTAAAAACTTATTTCCTTCCGCAATATCTCTTTCAAGTTCTTTCAGGTTTCAATTCCTCATAGGTAGGCTAAAAACGATGTTTTTAGATTTTTTATTGGAATCAAATGCTTTTTGTTTCAATTCCTCATAGGTAGGCTAAAAACCTATATCGTCCTCGGTCTTGTTTGCAAGGTTGATGTAGTTTCAATTCCTCATAGGTAGGCTAAAAACTAAATGAGGCATGTGTAAATGCTATAAATAATTATTGTTTCAATTCCTCATAGGTAGGCTAAAAACGCTGATAGCGTAGAGGATTTTTTAAAAAAGTATTAGTTTCAATTCCTCATAGGTAGGCTAAAAACATAGAATTAAGTGGAGAACAAATAAATGATATACTGAGTTTCAATTCCTCATAGGTAGGCTAAAAACGATCTGCAAGTTTAGATATAATCTCAAATCTTGCATGTTTCAATTCCTCATAGGTAGGCTAAAAACATTCTCATTATTGATAGTACCACACACGAATGGGAAGGGTTTCAATTCCTCATAGGTAGGCTAAAAACAATGCTCCATACCGAGAAAAACACCATGCAGTAGAAGTTTCAATTCCTCATAGGTAGGCTAAAAACTGCACTTTTACACCGTATTTTAGTTCTGCTTTTCTTAGTTTCAATTCCTCATAGGTAGGCTAAAAACCAATTGCACCATCGATGACCTTGTCGAGCTCTGCCGGTTTCAATTCCTCATAGGTAGGCTAAAAACGACAGGAGAAAATATTCCTAACAGATTAGAAAGAATTTGTTTCAATTCCTCATAGGTAGGCTAAAAACAAAAAAGTATTAATACTCGGTTTAACAGCATCTGATATGTTTCAATTCCTGATAGGTAGGCTAAAAACCCGTTCAATCATCACAGGTAGTCCATCCTGCACTTTGAGTTTCAATTCCTGATAGGTAGGCTAAAAACAGGAAGTCAGCAGAGATGAGACACAGACGGGCATTGAGTTTCAATTCCTGATAGGTAGGCTAAAAACGGAGATGTAAGTTATGAAGAATGAAGGAATAATGAGTTTCAATTCCTGATAGGTAGGCTAAAAACCCGATGAAGAAAAAAGGTTATACAATGCTAGAATAAAGTTTCAATTCCTGATAGGTAGGCTAAAAACAGTGGACAAGCTTGCAAAAATGGCATTTAATCAATAGTTTCAATTCCTGATAGGTAGGCTAAAAACATGTTAATACAAATTTGTTGTATTTGTTCCTGATATAGTTTCAATTCCTGATAGGTAGGCTAAAAACTTTTAACTTCTCCCTGAAATTTTGCTAATGCTGTTGGTTTCAATTCCTGATAGGTAGGCTAAAAACGGAGGAAGCACAAATGTCAAAATTAAACAAAAATGCAAGTTTCAATTCCTGATAGGTAGGCTAAAAACTTATTCAAGCATTAGAATGCAAGTAGGTCGTAAAGGTGTTTCAATTCCTGATAGGTAGGCTAAAAACGTGATATGTTAGTTGTGCTTAAGATTATTGGTACATAGTTTCAATTCCTGATAGGTAGGCTAAAAACTGGATTTATTCTTCTATTTCTCTTATTTTTCAGGAAGGTTTCAATTCCTGATAGGTAGGCTAAAAACATTCTCTGGAGGAAACCCACAGAGAATTTTTTAGAGGTTTCAATTCCTGATAGGTAGGCTAAAAACTTTTGAAGATGGAACGTTTGCCAGTTTTAGGGAGGGGTTTCAATTCCTGATAGGTAGGCTAAAAACTTAAAAAACTAAAAAGGGAAGAACAAGTGAATTTATGTTTCAATTCCTGATAGGTAGGCTAAAAACGTGATATGTTAGTTGTGCTTAAGATTATTGGTACATAGTTTCAATTCCTGATAGGTAGGCTAAAAACGGACCTTCAATTCTTTCAAGGCCATCTCTATCACAAGTTTCAATTCCTGATAGGTAGGCTAAAAACGAAAATAAAGATTTAGTTGTTGATGGTTTATTAAAGTTTCAATTCCTGATAGGTAGGCTAAAAACTATAGTGAAGAAGGAAATCCAATATGCCACATATGTGGGTTTCAATTCCTGATAGGTAGGCTAAAAACTTCTAAGCCAGCTCGATAGCAATACGCAACAATGGAGTTTCAATTCCTGATAGGTAGGCTAAAAACCGGGAATTTAGGCAAATATGATATATTTTTCGAGCCGTTTCAATTCCTGATAGGTAGGCTAAAAACCTAAGAAAAATTGATGATGATTATGTAATACAAGAAGTTTCAATTCCTGATAGGTAGGCTAAAAACTTAACTCGCTGCCTAATGGTAATGAACCAGTTATATATTTCAATTCCTGATAGGTAGGCTAAAAACTTTTTTAATGCAAGAATTAGAAGAAAGAGCAAAAGGAATTTCAATTCCTGATAGGTAGGCTAAAAACCATTTGAGTGTTATTTTTTTGCTCCTTTTGAGGAGGATTTCAATTCCTGATAGGTAGGCTAAAAACGCTTTTAAGTTAAAACAAAAATCATTATACTTTGAGCTATTTCAATTCCTGATAGGTAGGCTAAAAACATATTTAGTATAATTACAATTCAAAAAATCCTTCAAAAATTTCAATTCCTGATAGGTAGGCTAAAAACTGCACAACGTAAAATTGGTAAAAGTGTATTTATGCATTTCAATTCCTGATAGGTAGGCTAAAAACTATTATTATAAATAGGAATTGGTATATCACTTTTAAAAGTATTTCAATTCCTGATAGGTAGGCTAAAAACAAAGATGGTGATTAAAAGTGCAAGTAGGCGATGAGGATTTCAATTCCTGATAGGTAGGCTAAAAACGAAGTTAACTTCACATTCAGCGATTGGGATGTTCTATTTCAATTCCTGATAGGTAGGCTAAAAACATTCTTCCAGCACTGCTTTTGCTACTTCTACATCTTATTTCAATTCCTGATAGGTAGGCTAAAAACAGGTGGTATAGGTAATTACGTGCAAGGTATATTAGCATTTCAATTCCTGATAGGTAGGCTAAAAACCTAAGAATGATAAATTGCAAGGATATTTTTTATCAAGATTTCAATTCCTGATAGGTAGGCTAAAAACTTGTGAATATATGGAAATTTTAAGTTGGGCTGATAAAAATTTCAATTCCTGATAGGTAGGCTAAAAACGGTTTATTTTTTATTTATAACAGAAAACCATTATTATTATTTCAATTCCTGATAGGTAGGCTAAAAACAAGTAATAAACTATTTCACGTGCTATTCTTTTTAACATTGATTTCAATTCCTGATAGGTAGGCTAAAAACTGAATCCGAAAGTCAAATAATTGAAGATGCGATAAAAATTTCAATTCCTGATAGGTAGGCTAAAAACAAACAATTTGCAGGCACAATACCACAAATATGAGGTGGATTTCAATTCCTGATAGGTAGGCTAAAAACTGTAACTGGTTTCCCGATATGCCTTCTATTCTAACTCATTTCAATTCCTGATAGGTAGGCTAAAAACGTATAATTGAATAAGCGATGATTATTATGGATTTTTATTTCAATTCCTGATAGGTAGGCTAAAAACCCGTTTTAAAAAGTACAGTTGTATCATATTGTTTTAAAATTTCAATTCCTGATAGGTAGGCTAAAAACTTAAATCTCCACCCGAATATATTGGCCAAAAAGAAGGCCGTTTCAATTCCTGATAGGTAGGCTAAAAACTTATGAGTTTTTGAAAGATAGGTGGAAGTTTGTTACGTTTCAATTCCTGATAGGTAGGCTAAAAACTTACTGTCAAAACACCTTCTTTACTTAAACTCACTTGTTTCAATTCCTGATAGGTAGGCTAAAAACTTCAAGAAGGAGTACCACAAAATGTTAAAGATAAATTGTTTCAATTCCTGATAGGTAGGCTAAAAACTTCCTCTTTATATTTCCCATGTGTCCCACTCAGCGTTGGTTTCAATTCCTGATAGGTAGGCTAAAAACTTTTTATCTTATTTTTTATTCTTTTTTACTTTTTTCTGTTTCAATTCCTGATAGGTAGGCTAAAAACATAAGTTAGCTATTTAGCTAACTTTTTTATTTTTTCTAGTTTCAATTCCTGATAGGTAGGCTAAAAACAAAGGCTTTCCATCGTATCTTGGTGAATCTGTAGTAGTTTCAATTCCTGATAGGTAGGCTAAAAACCAGAAACAAAAGAAAAGACAGGACTAAAATCTATTTTGTTTCAATTCCTGATAGGTAGGCTAAAAACTTTAAAGCTAAACTATATAATACATTTACGCTCTTGTTTCAATTCCTGATAGGTAGGCTAAAAACCCTTTTTATTATTTATTAGTAGTAAATTTAAAGTCTGTTTCAATTCCTGATAGGTAGGCTAAAAACGATGATATATGCTACGCAGAAATTGTTTGGAGGTGCGTTTCAATTCCTGATAGGTAGGCTAAAAACTAGGTAGACTAAAAGTTTTTTAATCGCCTTGTAGGCGTTTCAATTCCTGATAGGTAGGCTAAAAACTAAATAAAATTTAAAGAAAAAGGAAGGATGGTTAAAAGGTTTCAATTCCTGATAGGTAGGCTAAAAACGCGCTTAATAAATATTTTTGGTTACAATTTTTACCATTGTTTCAATTCCTGATAGGTAGGCTAAAAACGGTATTTTTGGTAAAGAAGGTCATGCTTTAATTATAATGTTTCAATTCCTGATAGGTAGGCTAAAAACCCTTCGGGGCCTATTTTTTTATTTTTTCAAAAAACTTATGTTTCAATTCCTGATAGGTAGGCTAAAAACGTATTGAATATGATGGGCAACAACATTTTGAACCAGTGTTTCAATTCCTGATAGGTAGGCTAAAAACAGTGAATTGTATCAATTTACCAGAGTTTAGGGTAAGTTTCAATTCCTGATAGGTAGGCTAAAAACATGATCTTCGTGTTGATGCAACAGAAGGCGATTTAAGTTTCAATTCCTGATAGGTAGGCTAAAAACTATGGCCATATGTGGCAAGAACAACATTTCAAAAGGGTTTCAATTCCTGATAGGTAGGCTAAAAACGTTGGGAATAGCAGTCCCAATGAATAGAATAAATATGTTTCAATTCCTGATAGGTAGGCTAAAAACCTGGTAAAGGTGAAATAAGAGTATTTAGAATTGCAGGTTTCAATTCCTGATAGGTAGGCTAAAAACAACAATTAAACGAATATGGTGTCACTGTTTTTAGCAGTTGTTTCAATTCCTGATAGGTAGGCTAAAAACTTCCTTATCATTGATTGAATTTGACAGTCTTTATAGTTTCAATTCCTGATAGGTAGGCTAAAAACTCTTTTTCTCCATAATTAAAATTTTCTATTGCACATGCGTTTCAATTCCTGATAGGTAGGCTAAAAACTTTTTCTAATGCAATACATTCTCCATTTGTTTTTTCTTGTTTCAATTCCTGATAGGTAGGCTAAAAACGGAGCTGAAAGAGTAGTAATAAAAGATGCTGTATTGTTTCAATTCCTGATAGGTAGGCTAAAAACATGGTTTAACTAAAGAAGAAAGAGCTTTAAAAAGGATGTTTCAATTCCTGATAGGTAGGCTAAAAACGTAGACCAGCCCTACGCAAGCTTCATTACGCAAGGTAGTTTCAATTCCTGATAGGTAGGCTAAAAACCGAGGCACTTGATAATAAAGTAAGTAATATGCAAGCGTTTCAATTCCTGATAGGTAGGCTAAAAACCTGCCAAGCTATCGTGTATTTTTTGGCCCAAATCTTTGTTTCAATTCCTGATAGGTAGGCTAAAAACTTTGGACGCCATAGAAAACTATGGCATTAAAAATGAGTTTCAATTCCTGATAGGTAGGCTAAAAACAATTACATATCAACTTGGGCAAAATGAGATTATAGGGGTTTCAATTCCTGATAGGTAGGCTAAAAACCTTCAAACATACTTTCATTTATATATCCTCTATCAACGTTTCAATTCCTGATAGGTAGGCTAAAAACTGATTTAAACGGTCCATTCTTTTTTCTTTCTTCTTCTAGTTTCAATTCCTGATAGGTAGGCTAAAAACATTACTTCTGGATAAGTTAATTCGCTTGCAGATGTAATGTTTCAATTCCTGATAGGTAGGCTAAAAACATAAAAAATAATAAAGGTACAAATGTATTACCTCTATGTTTCAATTCCTGATAGGTAGGCTAAAAACATAAAAAATAATAAAGGTACAAATGTATTACCTCTATGTTTCAATTCCTGATAGGTAGGCTAAAAACAATATATTTTGTATATATTCATTGTGTCAACTGTGTTTCAATTCCTGATAGGTAGGCTAAAAACAATTATTTGTGCTGTTTGATCTGCATGACTTAAAAAGTTTCAATTCCTGATAGGTAGGCTAAAAACTACTATAACTAATAAAGAAGTAAAAAATGAAATGGTGTTTCAATTCCTGATAGGTAGGCTAAAAACAGTTTAGTAGCTTATGCTTTAGGAATAACGGAAGTTGAGTTTCAATTCCTGATAGGTAGGCTAAAAACACAAATAAAACAATACACAAATAAATTATTTTATATTTGTTTCAATTCCTGATAGGTAGGCTAAAAACCATGAGGTCAAATGATATTATTTTGGGATTACCATAGTTTCAATTCCTGATAGGTAGGCTAAAAACCAATATAACGGGTCAAAGTGTTATAAATCATTACGCGTTTCAATTCCTGATAGGTAGGCTAAAAACGCAACCGGCTCTGGCTTTGGCTTTGGCTCTTTATATGGTTTCAATTCCTGATAGGTAGGCTAAAAACAAGAAATCTTGAAGACCTTAAAGCCGCTATAAACGGAAGTTTCAATTCCTGATAGGTAGGCTAAAAACCGTGTTTTAAAAACAAAAGATGCTATCATTTTGCAACCGTTTCAATTCCTGATAGGTAGGCTAAAAACATAGAACAGGGAATAAAATGTCCAAATATCTTAGACAGTTTCAATTCCTGATAGGTAGGCTAAAAACTGAAAAAGAAGAGGCTTCAAAATGGTATGACAATATATGTTTCAATTCCTGATAGGTAGGCTAAAAACTGTGCTTGCATAGGATGTCTTTTCTAAGTCATTTATTGTTTCAATTCCTGATAGGTAGGCTAAAAACAAGCCATTTTTGAGAGACCTAATTAAAGTTTTAATTTTCGTTTCAATTCCTGATAGGTAGGCTAAAAACGCATCATCGGTGTATATATACCATATGCTGTTTTTTGAGTTTCAATTCCTGATAGGTAGGCTAAAAACATTGTCGGCGATGGTGGCGGCGAGTGGGAAGGATAGTTTCAATTCCTGATAGGTAGGCTAAAAACTTTGCTGTGTTAAGCCATTTTTAATTCTAAGTTGTTTGTTTCAATTCCTGATAGGTAGGCTAAAAACCGTTATGAAAGAGACTTTCCTGTGCATTTAGACATAGTTTCAATTCCTGATAGGTAGGCTAAAAACAATAAAATAAGTCCTATCGTGTCACGTTCATTAACTGGTTTCAATTCCTGATAGGTAGGCTAAAAACAGACTTTGGAGAATACCGTAATAGACTTCACAACAGCAGTTTCAATTCCTGATAGGTAGGCTAAAAACATTCCGTTTATTCCTATATGGACATGACAGAGGTTTAGGTTTCAATTCCTGATAGGTAGGCTAAAAACGTTGTACCTAATGTTGCTATGGCGCCATCTTTTGCCTGGTTTCAATTCCTGATAGGTAGGCTAAAAACTGCTGCTGCATCCGTTGCACTTGTACCTGGGAGAGGTTTCAATTCCTGATAGGTAGGCTAAAAACTGACCGATACAACTAATAAACCCAAACTTATCAATGTTTCAATTCCTGATAGGTAGGCTAAAAACATTCCAGCTAATTATTTGCAGGCAAAGAATGCACAGGTTTCAATTCCTGATAGGTAGGCTAAAAACAAAAATTGTTTTTTTGCCTTTATCATACACTCTTTTGTTTCAATTCCTGATAGGTAGGCTAAAAACTTGCAAAATGAAATAACATATTTAGAGAATTTAAGGGTTTCAATTCCTGATAGGTAGGCTAAAAACATGCAAACACAGCAAATACACAACAAGCAGTTCAAAAGTTTCAATTCCTGATAGGTAGGCTAAAAACGCAATTTCAGCTATACGTTGTCTGTCTGCCTCAATATTGTTTCAATTCCTGATAGGTAGGCTAAAAACTGTCTTTTGTCTTATAGAATACCAGAATTCAGTTACAGGTTTCAATTCCTGATAGGTAGGCTAAAAACAGCTAAATCATATATAGCCTTTATCGTATTAAAAGGGTTTCAATTCCTGATAGGTAGGCTAAAAACGCATTAAATCATGTATGCAATCATCAATCGAATTATAGTTTCAATTCCTGATAGGTAGGCTAAAAACATAAAAATATAGTATTATATATTTGTCAAGCAAAAAAAGTTTCAATTCCTGATAGGTAGGCTAAAAACTTGTTTAAAGATATTCCATCAAAAGCTAATTACATTAGTTTCAATTCCTGATAGGTAGGCTAAAAACTGATAAGTCCAGTGTAATAATTTATCTTATTAGAAAGTTTCAATTCCTGATAGGTAGGCTAAAAACTTTCACTTTTGATAGTTCCACTGGTTATTTAGTTGTGTTTCAATTCCTGATAGGTAGGCTAAAAACTTAACTCAATCTTTTTCATTTTTACTATCTCCTTTCCTGTTTCAATTCCTGATAGGTAGGCTAAAAACTCGTTAAAATGCCTAAAATCCAACAAAGTCTTAAAATATAAAATACTATTTATGTAAAGTTTACAACCTTATTATATCATAAAACACAGATAATTCAACGTGTCTAAAAAATAAAAATGTCGTCGATCTCCAGCACTTTTTGCACTATTGGACATCGACGACATCTTATTACCAGATGCTTAAAACACCTTTTGTTATAAATCCCGTCTCCTTATCATAATATTCATTTATTGAATCACTGTTTACATATTTAAAACCTTCTACATCCGCCGGCATGTTTTCAGTTTTTTCTGGAATTGAAATTACGTATTTATAAAAATCAGCTTTAAACTCATTAAATATGTTTCTTCTTTTAAAAAGATTTTTTACATTTTTAAGTTCTAAATATCTTTGCCATAGTTCAATTGCCTCATCATTATATTCTATATATGCATCAACTTTATAATATCCGTCATCTATAAGCTTAAATTTGCTTATGCTTGGTGTACCATCATCACTATCATATTTTAACTTGTATACCGCATTTAAAATATCAATTGCTGCATCTGATGAAAGATTCTCTGATATAGCGGTATAATAGCGATCTATTATATTTAAAAAATCTTTCTCACATATTTCACCATATTGGGACAGTATTATTTCAGTGATGTTAATCATCACTTTATCATAGATTCTAGAAGAATATTTTTTATCATTTTCATCAATTAATGATACTACATATACTTCCCCCGATCTTTGCCAATTTCTATTGCATCTTCCTGCTGATTGATTTATTGAGTCAAGCGGAGCTATATCCCTCACCACCACATCAAAATCAATATCAACACCTGCTTCTACCAGCTGTGTTGTAACTGCGTATTTGACCTTTTTACTCTTTATCAATTCTATTCTTTCAAGCCTTTCAAATGGAACGATGTGTGTGGACATGTACACTATCTCTTCATCTGGCAATTTTTGTTTTAATAATTCATAGAATTGTTTTGCAGATGCAATTGTATTCAATATAAATAAATAACTTCTCCCGTCCTTTAAATCAAACATATCCACAAGTTCACTTAGATGAATATTTTTATCTAAAACTGGTTTTATTACGACTCTGTCCATTTGATTAAAATATTTTCTTTTGTCAGTAAGCTGCCTTATCTCGTCATTTCCAAATATCATTGGCTGTGTAGCTGTTACAAATATCACGTATGAATTCAATTTAAATGCAACAGCTTGCAATATCTCTTTTACAAGTTTCCAATAGTAAAACGGTATTGATTGTATTTCATCAAGTATGATTATAGAATTGGCAATTCTATGAAACTTCCTCAATGATTTGTTTTTGTTAGATAAAAGTGTATGAAAAAGCTGAATAAACGTCGTCACTATGATTTCTGAGTTCCAGCCCTCAATCATAATCTTTGAGCTGTCTGTGTCAAATTCGGTATCATCATCTGTATACTTCATCTCAGAAAGATGATGGTGTTTTAGCAATACATTTGTGCTGGTATTTATGTTATTTCCCTTTAATATCTTTTCAAATTCTTGAAAGTTCTGTTCTATTATGCTTAAAAATGGTAGTGAATATATTATCCTGTAATTTTTGTTAAAAGTCTTATAAAGTTTTTCTCTCAATCTTAAAGCAAATGATATCGACGTCAATGTCTTTCCAAGTCCAGTCGGCAAATTTATTGATAAAATTCTATCGTCAAAATTTATTTCACTGCTATTTACTTCTCTATACGCATCTTCCCTTAAAGAATTAATTTTGTTTTCTTTGTACGATATTTGCGATTTATACTTATCAACTAAATCTGATGGTAATTCTACATAAGATCGCGAAAAGTCTCTACCAATCACGACTTCGCTTTTATCTGAGTCGATAAGCAGTGAAAATATGTAATTTATAAGTATGTAATAAGATAAATCGCTTTTTTCATTGATTCTCCTAATATATCTTTTAACGTTTCTCAATTCGTTTTTTATATTTTCTATGTAGTAATTAATAGTGTTTTTATCTAGTTTGACATCAAGGCCTGCTTTTACCAAATTATCACTTAAAATGCTGAACTTTTCTTCATCTATGCTTTGAAGCTGGGACTTCATCGTATCAATGTCGCTATCGTCTAAAGACGCTTCAGTTACAACATCATTGAGATTTCCATGATGTTTTTTAACAACTATATATGCAATAAATGGCAACAATGTTTTAACGTCATTATAGGCGGCATGTTTATTTATTTCTTCTTTTATGACGAAAAAAGCTATCACCGCTGATATCAGCGAATGGTGAGTTTCTTTCATTGATTTCATGTTCTTCTTTTCACTGTCATCAGCAGACAAATAATCTTGAAAATAGCGTGTCGACTTACCAAGGTCATGGCATAAAGCTATGACTTTGGTAAGTCTTGATATCAATTTATCATCTAAGAGATTAGTACTGCTCTCATCCGAAAACTTCTCTATCAAATGTGCACTGCCCGATAGATGGTCTTCTAAATACTTATTAGGATGAGAATAAAGGCTAGAAAAACATGACGTATTCATCATCTATCACCCAACTTTTTGATACGTATGACCTAATGCTTTTGCCATTTGCCTCATAGACCACATCTGAATAGTCTAGCACGACTCTATCTTCATCCATATCAAAAGGTATCTTTTCTTTAAAATATTTCTTTCCGTCTTCAAAAACTATTTTATTATCTAAAATGTACTTATATGGCAACACTGATGATATCTCAGTCTCAACATCTCCCGTCTCAAAAGCATCTTTGACGTCAACAAATCTGTAATCTGCTATCATTTCGCTTAAGCCTAAAGATAATGTGTAAACATTGTGATGGTTTCTCACTTTTTCAACAATGTCATTAAAAAGTTCGTCATCTTCATGAGAAAAGTATATCCTGTACATAGGATCTTTTAAAAGCTCCATCTTTACCTGTGTGCGTGCCTCGTGATTCTTCTTTTTAAACGGAATCCAAAAATTGTCCTTTGTATTTATAAGGTTAAGACCCATCCTTATCTTTTTTACTGGTCTTAGAATTCTAACAGCGATTTTGCACTTATCAGATCTAAAAGTCTTTAAATATTCTGTTTTGCTTATGCCACCTATTGCCCCTAGCATCCCTTTGATTGTAGGAGGTGGCGGAAATGAAAATGTAAGCGGTGACGATGTGGTATAGTACTTCTTAAAATGTCCAAAATCGCCATATATATCGAATATCAATGATTTCATCTTAAAAACATTCCTTTCTCAAGAACTCTGTCCATATAATATATCCTGAGACTTCCTGCCTATTACCAATGTTATTTAAAAGCTTAATTTCTCGACGGAGAATCCTTTTAGCACATCGTCGATATCACAAACATCACCATTTAAAGAGAAAACCACCCTTTCATCGGCCACATACCTTACTGCGCTTATCTTGTCTTTGTTTGCATTTAGGCTTTCGACTAATTCTTTTATCTCAATCTTGCCATCTTTAATGTCCCTCAATTCCTCATCTTCTACATCGTGAACAAATTTTATCCTTTTATTTAACTCACCTATCTGGTAGTTTTTTTCTTTCATAACTACTTGAAGCAAAAATCTCGGCATATGGCCCATCTTTGAATTTGACATGAGGTTTTTTGTACCATTCCACATTGCTTCCAGCATCAAGTCTATGTCTTCATCTGTAAGCGGTATATTTTGATTTTTTGCTGCATTTTCATTTACAATTCCATAAAATGATATAAGTGAATATGGAAGTATATATTTCTCTGTAAATGTTCCTTGCTCTTTTCCAACTCCTGCAGGCATTACAGTTGTACCTTTTATATACGTCATATTAACCTTGTGAAGTGACCTTCCGTATCCAAATTGAACAGGCCCTGTCAAAGTCATGGTTTTATCTTTTACCGCTGTTGTAGCACCAAACAGTCTTACATCTATGCATCTATTTATGATGTCTTCATTAGATCCAAAGTCGCGTATCCTGTCATCCTTTGTGCGTAGTTTACCACTTTCATCCCTTGTCTCCAGTATGAAGACATCTTTCCCTTTGTATTCTGCCAGGTAATCTCTTATAGTCCTTTTAAGTCTTACATCTGTCACAATGTTTATGCCTGTCTCTTCGTCGATTCTAGGCTTGTTTTCATCTACAGGATCTCCATTTGGATTTGCAAAGCTTACATCATAAAGAAAAAGTATTTCTGAGCGATTTTTTATTGTGCTATTCATTGTAATTCCTCCTCTTTATTATAAATTATGGCTGCTATTTCGTCTGTGAGATTTATGCCGCAGGCAAAATAGAAGTTTATTTCATCTACTGGCATGTGCCAATTGTCCCCAGCTAGAAGGAGATAATTTGATACCTCTTTAGCCAGTAGCCTTTTACCCTTGTCAAATGAGTCGTACTCTTCAAGCTTATTTTGTACTTTTGGCAAAAGCCCTCTTATATCTTTTTCATCCATCTTGAGGCTTTTTAAATTTTTCATGAAAGGCTTAGCCCCTCTGTCCTTATACTGCTTTCTCAAAAGCAACTCCGTAAGTGCGCCTAATAGTACAAGCCCTCTTTTAAGCGGTGTCTCAAAGTTTTTATCGTATTTCTTGAAGAAATCTGATAATTGTCTTTCTTCCATTTCATAAACCTCCATCTCTATTAAACCTAATTTTTCCAAAAATGTTACTGCCATAATTCCGTCCTTTGTAGCATTTGCATAATAACGGTCTTGAATAAATTCATCTCTCACCCGCTTCATGATAAATTTTAAAAGTAGATTTAAATCAACTTTTCTTCCTCTAAAGATTCTGTCTGTTATGTCCAGGAAGTATCCGTCTAGGTCGCTGTCTCTCTTATTTATATCTGACTTTGATAAAAAGTTTCGTATATTCCTGAATGTAAAGTTATCTCCAAACATTTTTTCAACGGAGTCTTTAGCGCTGAATATCTCTCTTAAATGGGATGGAAATACATCTTCTATCAAAAGTAATATCCTCTCAGCTGAATTTTGTTTTTGTATAAAAAGATAATTTAAAGACAAGGAATCGTCAGCATCTTTTAAAAAGTACGTTATATCATCTTCATCGCCAATGACTCTCTTCGCTGTGCTGTCTTTTAATGTTACAAGCTTAGTCGTATCCTTAAATATGTTGATAATATCTTCTCTTATGAAATCTTCACCTATCAAAAATTTTGGTATTAATTGATATCTAAGTCCATAAAATCTAAACGTCAAATTATTTTCTATATACTTTTTCCCTTCCTCAAGTTTAAGCCTGCAGTCAGGACATACCGGATAATTACGCCATGACTTTTTCTCGTCAAAGCCGCCTACTATATATCCAATTTTATCAATGGTGTAAAATGCATATGTATCAACCTTTCCAAAGACTAAGTCCTTTTTCTCCCCACATATGGAACACACTTTATCCGTGGCAGACAACTTATTGTACTTATCATTGTCAGAATCGATAAGGAGTTTTCTAAATACAGGAATATCGCCAATGTACTTGTTCACATTGTTCTCTATGAATTTAATCATCAGCACAAGGCCTTCTTTTTTAGGGAATTCCCCTCTAAACTTTATAATGTCATCTAGTATCCTATCTTTATTTTCCTGAAGCGACTTATTGAGATTTTCTAAAAATTTCTTCTCATCGTTGTCAATTTTTAAGCCTTTTTTGCTTAAGATCTTAAACCAGCTTAATATCTTCCCATTAAATGTCTTTTCAGGTTCTGTTATCTTTGCAACCGGCATGTACCCAGGTCCATTTCCGCCAGAGCTGGAATAAAGATACCTCGCTACCTTTGAGCTGTCTGTCTGTTCAATTGTAACATCTCTAAATGTTACATCATTTCCATCAATCATAAAATTTATTGCTATGATGTTTTTGTATGCTCCATTTTGATTAGGATCTTCTATTAAAACATCTAAAAGACTTTTGTTCGCGGCCTTTATAGCCATCTCTCCTATTTCTTTTACAGCATCCAGCATTATCTGCACCTCCTTCTACAATATTTCAAAGCAGCCAAACCCTTGCGAGTTTTTAGCTCCAAGGCCTGAGTAGTATGCAACCTTCAAAAGATCAGGGTTGCATTCAACATCATAAATCCCCATCCAGCCCTTTATGACTGTGTTTTTGTACTTCATAACTTTTTGATACTTCATATTTTCTCTGCCTATGGGATAAAGTTTAAAATATGGATCTCTTACACCCTCCCCATATATGACTTCATACTTCTTAATAAGGTTATTAAGCAAAAGATCAGAAAAGTTGTCATTCCAAGGGGAATAGTAATAAGTATATTTAATCCCTTTATCTTCAATAGTAGAATACATTACTACAGGCGACAAAAACTTTATCCTAGCCCTATCTCTAAATACAGGAGGATTTTCTATATTTATAGAGCTTAGCTGAAATGTTTGATTGTTAAAAGTGCAGAAATCCTTCTTAAACATGTTCTGCGAAAGGTCAAATATGAATTCGTCAATTGGAGATGATATTGTAAGCCTGAAAGGCGGCTTTAATACAATCTTTTCTTCTTTTTTTAGAAGCCTAAATTCTCCTTCTAACCTAGAATACGTAAATAATTTAAACTTCCTTTTGCCATGCTTAAATCCTTCATCGTGCATAAATGCACTAAAATCTCCATCTGTCATGTTGTTGTATATGAATCCCTGCACTATGTGGTTGTACTGTATCGGAAGATGTAAGTCTTTGTCACCTATAAACTCCAAAACTACCCTCATTTTCATGCCCCCATAACTTTATACTAACACAACATATTTCCATAATATGTCCGCTAACAAAAAATCTTTTTAAATCTTTTTAAGTAATATATTCTTCAAAGCCCTACATTTTCCTTCTAAACTTTTATAAATAATTTTAAAAACTTTTAGAAAAAACTTTAGTATTTATAAACTAAAATAACAAAATAATAAGCGGCAAAGCCGCTTTTCTATTGATTATTAAGTTAAATTACACTTTATATATCTATTTGCCAATCCTAATACGTAAAGCATCTCATCTGGTGTAAGACTTGCAAACTCTCTATTGTGGCATTCTGCATTTTTAAACCTAAATACTATGGATAAATAACCTTCTACAAACTTTTTAAACGCTATTTTATATGAGTTTCCACCAGCCAACATAAAAGGATTTTTGTTGGCAAGATAAAGCATATTAAAAAATTTCATTTTTGCTTCTTTTTCATGGTTGCTTACTTCCTTCGCACTTTCGCAAAAATTTATAACTGTATCTAATACATTGGTCATTCTGTTTTTTACAAAGTATTTTCCTATTTTAACTGCCATATCATAGAGACCATCTTTCACATTATCACCGCCTTCAATATCCTCTTTGATTGTTTACAGTACGCCATACACTCTTTGTATGCCTCTTGTCCCATGAAAGCAACTCTTTCAACCTTTTTACATTTTTAGCTACGTCATTATCCTTCATTCCATACCTGCTGGCTCTTTTTGATGCATCAATCTTATCGTCTATTGATTTCATTTTTACAGAACCATAATAAGCAGGCTTTCCATAACCTAACTTAAGATAGATGTCTCCACCTAATCCCAAAGAAAAACAGAGGAGATCTAATTGGTTATCGTCTAAATCTTCGTAAAACACGTTTCCCTCAAAAATGCTTCCGGGCATCACAAATTCACACGGCATTGTACCTTTTTCTATTATATTTTCATCTCCATGGCTGTAAAATTTTATGCCCTTAAATTTTCCATCGGCAGCATAATAGTTCTTGTTCTCTGGCCTTGGTCCGTAAAATGTTGGAATATTTATTATATCTACACCGTTATTTTTCACAAGCTCCAAATCAGCAAACCTTAACCTGCTTTTCTTGCCTAATGAGCCAAACATGTCGCAAATTATGCAGTCATTTCTGTCCCTTACGTTCTTGCCAATCTTATACAAGTTCTGGTTGGTGCTTATACAGCTCCTTGAAACACTTTCAGCTATCGTCCTTACACATCCTTTCAAAGATGAGCCAGGTATGATGTATTTGCCATTGTATTTTGCAAATTCTTTATATACCATATTCCCATTTTCGTTGTAATACCCTGAAAATATATGAACTGGTGTTACTACCTCAATGCTTATTCTAAGCTTACCACTCTTTACATCTGGCGATTTTATATATGTTTTAGCACCTAATATAGGTACGAAGTTATAAGGTTTCATCAAACTCCACCTTCCCAAAACACTCATCATCCAATACCAACCTGGACAACTTTTCTCTTAATGTTTCTCTATCAAACTTTCTCTCTATGTAAAATCCATAATCTTCATAACCTGATATGTTTTTTCTATCGTAGTATCTCATTGTAAACTGAACATTTTGTACAGCCATACGGCCGAAACCCCTGGATGTTATACCTCCAAAGACCACATACCCATCGTCGATTTCATCTAATATTTCCGTAAGCACTTTAATCTGCCAATTAAACACATTCTCCATTTTTATTTCGCATTCAAATGTACCATCTTCTACAACTTCAGGCTCAAATAACGCATTTCTTTTCGATGCCCCTGTTATTCTATCGATGGCTACATTCTTTCTCTTGCCCATCTTAATTTCCCCTATTGGATAAGCATCTTTAAATAGAATTCGGCTCTTTAAAGCAGTATTGCCAAACATTTTACATGCAGGACAGCTTTCTTTGTACCGCTCTTTTCCATCCATACTGCTACTAAGCTTCTTTCCGCAATATTCAGATCCAAATATATCACAGCCTTTTAACTTTTTCTCTGCCCTACTTCTAAATACACCTTTTATACTGCTGCCAGGCATTACTACCGTTAACTTACCATCTTTATAAGACCTTAAAAATTTGTTATCAGGCACCGTTGGATCAAAATCATTGTTGTCAGCCGCTTTTATTGAAAGAGGGCTCATGGTCTTTAAATAAAATTTGAGATATCCTTCATTGTGTAGTTCTTTAAACATCATTCCACCTCATTTCTTCACTTAAACCATTAGATACGTACTCTTTTAGATTGGATTTATCGACTTTGTAGATCTTCTCGTCAATAAGCTTAATAGTTCCTAAACCTCTGCTTGTCATTCCTCCTACTGATATCTGCCCATTTTTAAGCACATTTAAGCAAAGTTTTAAAAGTTCTAAATCGTCGTCATCCAAATTATCCCCTGTCATATAAAGCTCAAACTTCGTACCTGATGGAGTGATCTCGTAATTGTACTTCTTTCCATCTTTTGCAGTGCCTGTATCTCTGTCTATCCCAACACCATCCCTCATGTCAAAAAAAGTCTTTTCATCTATCGAGTTTAAATCTTTTATAGTAAGTTTTGCTGCTAAATTGTTTGAGCCAAACAGTCTGCAAACATTGCACGACCTTTCATATATTTCTTCAGCAATTTTTTTATAATCTTTGTCGTACTTATCTTTTAACTTTTTAACATAATCACCATTTACACAAGGTTCATCATTAACTATTAGACATGACCTGTAACCTTCAAAAGCGCCGCTTGAAAGGACTCTTTCAACAAAGCTTCTAAGGACTCCTTTTAAACTTGAGCCAGGTATTAAAGGTCGCCCATTTTCATCTTTTATTACTGGTGAATCAACTTCAGTCGGATCCATGCTTTCTTGGCCTTTACCTATGTGAATAGGCTTTAAAGCTACAATTGTACCTTTCACAATGTATCTATTTTCAAATTTATCAAACATACAAATCACCTCTCATTGCCGTTATAGTTATTTATTCCCATTTTTCGAATTCTTGTTTTGTTTGCCAAATCCATTGTTCTTTTGACTTGCATCAGATCTTATTAGCTTTACTCTGTAGGATGATTGCCAGTACAAATACCCGAAAAATAGGCTTAAAGCCTTTGGCAAAATATCTTCAGTTGCATCATTTTTTATTTTCCTCATGTATTCTATTATCTTGTCTCCATACTTCATGCCATCAAAGATGTTATCCCAGCCATTGCGCCTTGATTCCTTGTACTTTATGTAAAGTTCAAATTCATCATAAGAGTCGATATTTGAGGCAATCTCAGCTAATGTCCTGTATTGGGATATGCCAATCTTGTCTTTTTCTCTTCCTTTTTCATCATTTGTGTGAATTGATACAAAATCACTTTTTGACGCTATTTCTTCTGAATATTTAATGAGCTTTTGTTTTAACTCTTTACTTATATTCATGGTCTAATTACCTCCATTCAAATGTATTTCATCGCAAATCTTCACATTCCCATATCCATTTGCAGTATTTTGGCCAATACCTGACTTCTCCACAGAATACAGCTTATCTTTAATATCATCAATGTTCTCATCTGTACCGATTAAAACAACAGAGCCTTTTTCTATATAAACTGATGGGCTTTCCCTCATGTCTTCCACTGGCTTTGATGTATCGTATCCTCTGTATAGATTGCTTTCTGAGTAAACTTTTATCACGTCATAATCAAACCCAAGATTTAATATTTTCTTCCACAATTCTTTGTAATCATCTGTCGTCTTTAAAGGAATATTATAGTCTATATCAGGTATCATGTCTGAATAAAAATCAAGTGTTATAAGCGACTTATATGTCTTACCACCGTACTGCCTTTTGCCAACAATTTTATTTAATTTCTCGATTCTTTCTATCAAATCGACTTCATTCCTTGCACCTTCACTGCATATTTCGATCTCGCATTTGCCGAATCCACTTGAAGTATCTGCACCAATCCTAAGCATTTTAAATTCTTCAAGTTCATTTGTTCCATCTACATACCCTTCAAATGTAAGGCCTTCCTCTATTGCTAATATGCTGTACAGTCCTCCATCTCTTGCTGTCTTTGTATACGGATCGATTGCTGTTCTTGTAAAAAGCCTTTTAGGGACATCTACCATTTTCCCATCTTTATAATACCCAGTGGCAAACTCTATTCTCTCTTTGCATCTTGGACATTCACTCTTTCTATCAAAAAGCACATCTACAAGACCATGGTCATTGTGATACTTGCATTTCATTGCAGAAAGTGGAAATGGCCTTGCACCATCATAATAGAAGTTGTAAAATCTTATATTGCTAAAATTCCTACACCAATCTTTATACTTACATCTGCTGCATTTTTCATCATCTCTTATATATATCCAATTGTACCTGCCATCTTTATCTGGTTTATCTACATCGTACAGTGGACAATTCCTTAAAATCTCTCTTGCAATAGCTGCCCTTATAACGTCACCAGGAATATAATCCTTAGTGCTTAGAAAATTGCCGATTAAGTTTCTGCCACCTGCTATAAGAGGTGAAATCAGGTTTAGCTTTACCTTTATCATTCATCCCCCTCCTTAACATCAACATGAACCCATCCATATCCTCTGCTTTTACCTGCCCCAATGCTTTCTATAATTTTTAAAGATATCAAAATGAGTTCTTCATATTTCTCTGTACTTTCATCCAAGTATAAGTCCATTGTCCCTTTGAATGTACCGCCTTCGTAGACTTCCATTGAGGTTAACGAATTGTCTTTTGCCACTTTTCTATACCTATCAACAGACGTTGAATGCCTTACAGTTCTACTGCCAATGTTAGCCACATCATCATCTAATAATAAGTCATCTATATATAATTTAGATGGGTTATATCCAGGTGAACCAAAAACCTTGCATACAGGACACATGCACTTCATATCGTCATGATGCTCTTCATCGACTAAAGACATGAAGTTTTGCCTCATGATTCCTTTTATTGTGGATGCAGGTATATAAGGTTTTCCACTTCTATCTTTTACAAAGTATTTATCTACAAGACTACCAATGCTACTGCCTGTAGCAATGCACATTGGAGATTTTAATTTTACGACTATACCAAATCTCTTTTTCAAAATATCACCTCAATCCTATACATAATCCCAAATCTCAGTAATGTCATACCACGGTGAGTGGTATTCCATGCCGTTTTCACCTGAAAGCCTAAAAAGACCCTCTTCAAAACAGCCATTGGCAATCTCCACAAGTCCTTTTTCAATATCTTCTATATTTGACCTTGACCTGTCGTACATGTAAAAAAGCTTAAACTCCAATGGCAACATCATGCTTGCAGCATCCCTAAGTTTGTATATGTGGTTTTTCATCATCTTTTTGCTTTCTTTCATTTTCAGTACCAAGTTTATAAGCTTAGTCATGTCAATCCACGTGTAATTTAAAATGCCTTGATGTATAAAGTCATAATTGCTGCCTTTATCCCTATCCAATTCCAAATACATATTGCTTTCTAAAACTGCAAATGAAACAGTCCCAATTTTGTTGTCCATCTTTTTTGAATATGATTTAGCTTTTTTCAAAAGCTTATTGGCCAATTCAAACATGTTTCTTATAGGTGTGGAATATTTGCTTATTGCAACACCAATAGACATTGTCACATTTGTACTTTTGTTAATATCCGACTTGTTTTGAAATTCTTTATCAAATGTTTCAATAAGCTTTGATGCCATTATCAAACTGGATTTTGCAGGGGTTATTATAAATATATCATCGCCTCCAAGCTCAATAACTTCAAATGGGATCTCCTCTCCCTCTGCCTCATACCCTTTACGTATAGCCTCCAATGTTGCTTTAAAAGCAGAACTTTCCGCTTTTCTGCTAAAATACATCATCTCGTATACATTTTTTATATTCTTTATTATGTTTCCAAAATTATTGCCATCTCCGTATATTAAAGCCATGTATCCATTGTTTTTAAAGGCCCCAATCTCGTCTAAGCCTTGAACTTTTTTGCCACCGTATTGTCCTTGTCCAAATTTTTTTAAATGCATTCTTTGAAAATCTTCATGAAATCCACTTTTAGCATGAGTTCCTGCTTCAATTTTGTGAAGGCAGCTTAAGCATACACCTTTCTCCCCTTCACTTGTCTGAATTGTATAGTGTGCATCTCTCAAATTACAGAATTTACATATCAATTTGGCTCCGCTTTCTATCGGTTTGTGCATTATCTCATTTATCACCATGTCTTTGTCTTCTATTCCTTTATTTATATCACCACAATTAGGATCAACATTTAAGTACAACTTTAACTTTTTCCTATCTTCCAGCATTTCTTCACAATCTCTTATGACTTCTTTATAATCATTCAGTAGATCTTTTAAAGTTGTTTTGTACGATATAAAGGCGCTCTGAGCTGTTATCGTCACATCTTCATAAAGTCTTTCTAAATCATAATCTATATCAATATCATTATCAGGCACCACGGCAAAGACATTTCCTCCACCGCAGTATATAATGCTTTCTGGTATAAACCTCCTTTTGAAGTAATCAGGTATCCTTACTCTGTTTATGTTATCTAAAAGATAGCTAGAACCTCTCAAGCACTTTATATCATTGTTCTCAACGATATACTTTTTTGTCTTATATACACCGCCTTTTATTATCTTTATATCTGCATTTCTGATGGAATCTTCAAATTTTCCCCCAAGGGCAAGCATGTCTACCATTTTTAATGCGGTATTTATGCTTTCGCTTTGAGATTTTTCTATCTCAAAAAAGTGATGATACATCTCGAGCCTTACATCATTTGAATTGTCCATGGCATATGCAAAGCAAACGGCCAACGTAGCAGCATCTTTTAAAGAAGGTGCCTTAACATCTTTTTTGTCTTTGTATGGCCTAATGTACGGTATTTCATCTACATCGTTTTTCAAGTACTCGTATATTTCATCGCTGCCCATTATGGAAATGTCATCTACTATCTTCTTAAACTTCTTCTCGTAATCATCCATCTTCATACAGTAATTTGTGCCAGTAACAATGTCTACCCAACTTATATATCCACCGGGAAGTTTCTCATATCTAACTTTTTCATCTGCGAAATCTATATACACGTTATCACCTCACTCTATAATTTTTTCTACATCATCTATAAAGGTATTAAGTTTTTTTACAAAAGTTTTATACGGTTTGCTGTTATCTCTCCATCCAGCATGATTTATATCGTTTCTAAAATCTTTTATGTTGTAAATCAATTTAGCAAATTTATCGCTATTTTCGCTTTCTAACACTTTATTTACAATATCTTCATAAAGTTTTGCCTCATTTTTCCACTTTTCTTTGGGAGGATTATTCATTTTTATGTAAAAAGCTTGACCTATAGCATCTCTGATTTTTTGATTGCACTTATCAACTCCAAACTTGTTGCAGAAATAAGTTATTATGCCTTCCTCCAGTATCGTCAGTCCTTGCTGTATCATGTTATGGTCTCTGCACCATTTCACAACCTGTATCATATTTTTGTCTTCATCATCAGTAAAATTATCAAAGTAATTCTTTATGTTCTCTATAAGCGGTGTCATAGGTTTTATGTAGCTTTTTTCTGATATGTTAAAAGCAAAGTCTATCTTTTCCTTAAGCTCTATTCCATCGCTTGATACCAATTTACCTCTACAAACTGCCACATTGTTTGTGTAATTCTGTATCGATTTACCAACCTTCTCTAATATATTCTTGTCATCTTTCATACCCTTTTTTAAAAGCTCGCCTTTCCCATACTCTATAAGCTTATTTATATACCTCGAGTCGCCGTCTTCTATGAAACGATCGATTCCAACTGTCCAATCAAGAAGGTTGACAAAAGGCGTGAGATTAAATATAGGCGCATTTCTATCTTCCAATTTTAATTTTTTTTCAATTTCATTTGCTGGCACTCCAAGAGCCTCTACTGCTCCGTAGTACATGCCTTTTATCTCGCATTTCTTCACGAATTTGGCGTAATTCAATATTATAAGTGCTAAGACAGGCAGTGATCTAAATGAATGCGTTATGTCAAAGATTATCTCATCTTTGTAGTTTATCTTTCCTAATACTTTGTCAAATATATCCCAAAGTTCTTCTTCTATTTCCCCAGATGGGATATCTACGGCTTCAATAGTATTTACTATGCCTTCGTATTTTTTAAGCACACCAAAAAGCCCACTTTCATTGGGATATTTTGCATTTGAAATCCAATTAGCTGTAGTCGCTTCTTTTGTCTTGAAAATGTAAATACCATCTATTTTAATACCTTTCTTTAAGAAAATATCTATAAGCGCTTCCTGAACATAGCAAATGGCGTCGATTTTTATGCCATCCAGCGCATAATTGCATTTGACATATTTGCCTGTCCCTAAAAATGAAAAAAACTTTGTTGCCATCACTTCCACCTCTCATATTTTCTAAATCTGACGTGTTTAAATGTCCTCTGCACTTTTACAGTGCCATCAGCAAATGTTTTTTCGTCTGCATCTCTTGCAGTCGTAGAATATACGGGTATCAAACCATTTTCAAAGCAAAAATCTACTATTAATAATGTGGCTCCAAAGTCACCCTGCACAAGAACATAATCACCTTGACTGGAATTTTGCTTTATCCACTCAGCAATCTTGTCCACGCAAAGGCGTATAGATTTTGCCTCCGGTGGTATAGATGCCCATATTTTTTTAAGTTCATCTGGAAGAGTTACAAATTCATCAATGCCAAAATTAGAAACAGCATCTTCCCTTTGACTTTGAGTCAATGAATGAGAGAAAATCAAAAACATCTTTTTCATTTGTGTACTGAACCTCTTTCTGTTGCATTATGGAAATTAGACTAAAAGAAATGGCAATCCTCATAGGTAAACTAAATGTGACATTTATATTCATACTTCTACATAAATTAAAAATTTCCTGCAAAAAAATTAAAATTTTAACAATAAAAAAACGCCTTAACAAATTGTTAAAGCGCAATACATTCTATATAATCTTCTCTAGCGTCTTCCACGCCAGTAGCGCACACTTCACTCTGGCTGGAAAGTCAGATACACCTTGCAAGATTTGTGCATCTCCTAGTTCGTCAAGGTCCACATCTTTTTTGTGAATCATATCGATAAACTTCTCAACCAATTTTAAGGCTTCTTTTTTATTTTTCCCTTTAATTAGATCGCACATCATAGATGTAGAAGCTTGGCTTATGGCGCAGCCATGTCCCACAAATGAAGCGTCTTCTATCACATCGCCATTCATCTTTAGCTCCAGCGTTATGTCATCACCACAGAGGGGATTGTGGCCTCTCTCTTTTATCGTAGGGTTTTCCAGCTCTCTTCTATTTGGTGAGTTTTCATAGTGTTCCATTATTATCTCTGAGTAAAGCTGATTTAAATCGCTCATCTAAACCACTTCCTAACATCTTTTAATCCATCCACAAATGCATCGACTTCGCTTTTGTCGTTGTAGATGTAAAAGCTTGCCCTCACTGTAGCTGGAACACCTAAATACCTCATGAGAGGCTGACAACAGTGATGACCGCTTCTTACTGCTATGCCATCCTGGTCAAGTATCGTGGCAACGTCATGTGGATGGACATTTAAAACGTTAAAAGATATTATGCCCGTCCTATTTTCAGCATTTTTCGGTCCGTACAGTTTCACATAGTCTATCTCAACTAATTTGCTTAGTGCATATTCTGTAAGCTCTTGCTCATGCTTTAAAATATTGTCAAGCCCTATACCCTCAATATACTCAATCGCCTTTATAAGGCCATATGCGCCTTCTACGTTTGGGGTCCCTGCCTCAAATTTAAGAGGTGATGGTGCAAATGTAGAATGGTCCTCAAAAACCTCATCTATCATTTCTCCTCCACTTAAAAATGGAGGAACGTCATCCAGCAGATCTTCTTTTATATACAGCACACCTATTCCCATAGGTCCTAACATTTTATGACCGGAAAATGCGTAAAAATCGCATCCAAGCTTCTCTACATCTATCTTCATATTCGGTATGCTTTGTGCACCATCTATTAAGACTTTTGCACCGTTTCTATGAGACAAATCTATGATTTCATCAACAGGATTTATTATGCCTAATACATTCGATGCATGCTGTACTGCAACTAATTTCACATGCCCTTCTGAGATAGTCCTTTTAAACTCGTCTAAATCAAGCCTAGAATCTTCATCAAGGTGGACATACTTAAGCTTTGCACCTTTTTTCTCCGCAACCATCTGCCATGGAAGGATGTTGCTGTGATGCTCAGCTATCGTTAATACTATCACATCTCCTTCGCCAATATGTTTAAGCCCCCATGTGTAGGCAATGAAGTTTATGGACTCTGTAGCATTGCGAGTAAAAACTATTGACTCAGATGTTTTCGCATTTATAAACCTTTTTACGGATTCTCTGGCTTCTTCATAGCTTTCTGTCGACAAAGTGCTTAAATAGTGAGGGCTTCTGTACACATTGGCATTGTACTTTTTATAGTAGTCAGCAACAGCCTCTACAACCTGCGTTGGCTTTTGAGTCGTTGCCGCATTATCAAAATAGATGAGCTTTTTCCCATGTGGAGATGACTTTAAAATAGGAAAATCGTCTTTTATCTTTAAAATATCAAGCATCAGCCCGAAATCCTCCTTCCAATGTAGTCTCTAATAGATTCCCTCATAGTATCACTTGGCAGTGTGTCAATAACAGGATTAAAACTTGCCTCAACCATTAAAAGTTTTGCTTCGTCAATGCTTAAACCTCTTGACATCATGTAGTAAAGCTTATTTTCGTCGATTTGTCCTGCGCTGGCAGAATGGTTTGCTTGGACATCGTCCTCAGAACACCAAAGAGCAGGTATAGCATCAGATCTAACTGTCTTATCAAGCAAAAGAACTACTTCGCTTTCATTTCCCTTTGCCTTTTTAGCGCCTCGCTTCATATCTAAGTTTCCTCTAAATACAGCCTTCGACGTATCCTTCAAGGCACCTTTTACATCAACATTGCTTTCTGTTCTGGGCGCTATGTGATTTACCTTGTATGACATGTCATGACTTTGATTCTTTGTACCTAAAAATATTGAGTTTAAGTAAGCGCTGCTACCAGTCCCTTCAAGTTCGGCCGTTATATCGTATGCGTCTACTCTTGAACCAAGATCAACCTGCGTCCATCTAACTGATGCATCATTTCCTGTTATTACTATATTATTGTCAAAATTCGAAGAATCATCACTGAGCCTTTGGATTTTTACGATGTTTACATTAGAACCATCTTTGGCTATGACGACGGTTAATCCATTGTGAAACCCTCTTTTTTCAGAGCTGTAGTCAAACATTACTGTCATGTTTGATGCTCTCTCCGCTATTATGAGATTTAAGTCTATTATCGTATCATCGTCACCATTTACAGCGTAATTAACCGCGATAGGCAATTTTATATTTGAATTAGGCAATGCCCTTATACTGAATCCAGTATTGTAAAATGCCAATACCATATTTTTAAATTTATCATCTACGCCGAAATTCCGTTTTAAGGCCGTGTTTAATGAGTTTAAGTCATCATCCATCAAAGCCTTTGTTATAAGATTTGTAACAAGGCCATCTTGCTCTTCATTCTTTATTATTGCACTTTTGTATTCTTTGTAGTAAGGAATATGGACATCATCAAGCTTTACTCTCTTCCACATAGGCATAGGCACTTTTGAAAAAACTTCGTATCCCTTTACTCTAAGTTCTTTCTCTTCGCTTCCACTGCTTTTTATAAGCTCTTGTATTGTATTGTAATCTAACGATTTAATCATAGAAACATCTCCTTTATCCGATTGTGCCTTCAAGCTCAAGCTTTATAAGACGATTAAGCTCAACTGCGTATTCAAGTGGAAGTGACTTCGCCACAGGCTCTACAAATCCTCTAACTATCATTGACCTTGCTTCATCTTCACTTAAACCTCTCGTCATAAGGTAAAATATCTGTTCATCGCTGATTCTTCCTACTTTTGCCTCATGTCCTATATCAACATTGTCATTTAATACTTCTATAATAGGCATAGTATCTGATCTCGATATCTCATCAATCATAAGTCCTTCGCATTGTACAGACGCCTTTGCACCTTCAGCATTTGGACCTATTTTTAAAAGCCCTCTGTAGTTTGTAATTCCTCCATCTTTTGAAATACTCTTTGCCAACACCTTTGATGATGTGTACGGTGCTAAATGTATCATCTTTGAGCCCGTATCTAAATGCTGACCTTTTGCTGCAAATGTCACACCCGTGTATTCAGACTTAGCACCTTTTCCTCTTAGGACAGAACAAGGATAAAGCATCGTCTTGTGGCTGCCAAATGAGCCTGATATCCACTCTATTACGCCATCTTTATCAACCAGTGCTCTCTTTGTATTTAAGTTGTACGTGTTCTTGCTCCAGTTCTCAATCGTTGAATATATAAGCCTTGCGCCTTCTTTTACAAAAAGCTCAACACATCCTGCATGTAAATTGGATACTGCATACTGTGGTGCTGAACACCCTTCTATGAATCTTACTTCGCTTCCTCTATCAGCTATTATAAGGGTGTGCTCAAATTGACCTGTACCAGGTGCATTCATCCTAAAGTACGCTTGCAGCGGCACCTCTACTTTTACATTCTCAGGAACGTACACGAATGTTCCACCGCTCCATATGGCACCGTGAAGGGCTGCAAACTTGTGGTCATTTGGTGTAACATTCTTAGTCATGAAATGCTCTTTTATTATGTCAGGGTACTTCTTTAAAGCCGTATCCATATCTTCAAATATTACGCCTTGTTTAGCAAGATTATCTTTTATGCTGTGGTACACGACTTCCGAATCGTACTGTGCTCCAACGCCGGACAGCGCTTTTTTCTCTGCCTCAGGAATGCCAAGCTTCTCAAACGTATTTCGTATGTCTTCAGGCACTTCATCCCATGAGTTTTTCATCTTCGTATCAGGGCTTAAATATGCCACAATTGAATTTATGTCAAGCTCGCTTAAATCAACACCCCATGTAGGCATAGGTTTACTTTCATATATTTCAAGAGATTTTAAGCGAAAATCCCTCATCCATTTAGGCTCGTTTTTCCTTTCAGAAATTTCTTCGACAATTTTTTTAGAAAGACCTTTCTCTGTCTTGTACGAGTATCTAACTTCGTTTTTGATATTGTACCTGGAAAAATCTATATCATTTACAATGGTTTTTTTCATTTGATTCACCCCTTTACGACAGGACTTCGTCTAAGATGCTTTCATATCCTGTCTTCTCAAGCTCCTTTGCAAGATTTTTATCTCCTTCTTTTACGATTCTACCATTTGCAAGGACAGAGATAACATCCGGCTCCAGATAATCCAGTATTCTATTGTAGTGGGTTATTATAAGTATTGACATATCGTCTGTCTTCAACTTCCTGACTGTCTCAGCCACAACCCTTAAGGCATCTATGTCAAGGCCAGAATCTATCTCATCTAGCATAACAAGCTTAGGATTCAACATGGCCATCTGTAAAATCTCACTTTTCTTCTTTTCACCGCCAGAAAAACCCACATTTAAGTATCTTGTCCTGTATTCCGGTTTCATATCCAGCATATCCATTTTTTCCTTCATGTTTTTTGCAAATTGAAGCATAGGCATGTTTTTATTTGTAACTGCACTTAATGACGTCCTTATGAAATTATCTACCGTAATCCCCGGTATCTCTTCCGGTGACTGAAAAGACAAGAATATTCCCTTCTTTGCCCTCTCATTTACTTTAAGTTTGACAATATCCTCGCCTTCAAACAGTATCTCGCCGTTTGTTACTTTGTAATGAGGATTTCCCATTATTACATTGCACAGCGTGCTTTTTCCACTGCCGTTAGGCCCCATGATAGCATGTATTTCACCTTTTTTAATAGTTAAATTTAACCCCTTCAATATCTCTTTGCCGTCCACTTCTGCTTTAACATTTTTTATTTCTAACAACGTATCCTTCATATTTACACTCCCTTTTTAATTCCTACTATTTTAATGGGATTACTTCCATGTTTTAATTATACCCTAATATGAAAAAAAATCAATAAATATATTCTCAAATTTTGACTTTAATATACTTCCATATTGTGTAAATCAAAAAATTCTAATGAGGCAATAAAAAAACCGAGAATAAGTCTCGGCTATATCTCATCAACATCAACATATTTAGCTATTATATCATCTACTGGCACTATCAAATACTCAACATCTCCGTGCTTTATTTTTGTGCCAGAAAATTCCTTATATATGACTCTATCTCCTATGCTTATCTCATCAGTGGAACCGGCGGCAAGTCCTTCGACAATACCTTCATGAAGCTTTTCTTGGGCATTCCTTGGTATTATTATGCCACCTACTTTTTTATCACCTTCTGTGTCTTCTAATCTTATCAGCGCATTGCCATTTACTGGCTGTATCTTTTCCATAAGACATCATCCTTTCTATAATAATGTTAATAAATTTATTATCCTTGAATACCTAAAAGCGCATTTAATCTTGACTTATCAAAGCCTACCACAATAGTTCCATCAATGTCTGTCTGCGGTACGCCTCTCTGTCCACTTCTCCTTACAAGCTCTTCAGCAGCACCAGGATTTTTCGTCACATCAACTTCTCTAAATGGTATATTATTCTGCCTTAAATACGACTTTGTAGCACTGCACCATGGACATGATGGAGATGTATATACTACAACTCTGTGGTACTTCTTAGAGCCATCACTTGGTTTTACAGATGATGTAGTAAGCAATCTGTCGTAATAATCTTCCGTCTGAATACCGTAGACTACCTGCTGCACTTTCCCACCGCTAAAAGTTATCAGTGCTGGAACAGCAGTAACTCCAAATTCTGGATGAATATCTCTAACATCTGATGCATTTAATGCATAGACTTTTACATCTTTGTTTTTATCACTGAATTTCTTCAAGTTATCTAATGCTTCCAAACTTTTTTGTGACTTATTTGAATAGAACATCAGCATGAAGAAATCTTCCGTTTTTCTTATGTCTTCAAATTCACTCCTATCTTTTATAAAACTCAGCATATACAACACCCTCTTATTAAATTTATCAATTACACTAATATGAGATGACCCGATGTATACCCCCCATCGGTAGTAGGAGGTAAATCTATTATTATTATATTAACATAATATTAAAAAGTCAACATTTTGACTGTTTAAAAACAACCTATAAATCTATCAAATTAAAGTATAAGTTTAATCACACAAATATATACTATTCACGAAAGGAGTGGGTTTGATGAAATTTGAAAGAGCTGAGGAAATATATAATTCTCCATCGAATTATGAAGTTATTTATGATGGCAATCCTGTATGGATAAATTCTCTAAATCCAAATAAAAAATCTGCCAATATCAAATTTTTAAATGATAACGCAGTAATGGATGTGCCTGTTGGTTTTTTAATAGAAGGAAAAAAGTTAAGCTCATAATATAAGGGCAGCCAATTCTTTTATAGAATATAGCTGCCCTTAACTTACGACATAAGTCGCTTCTCACCTTCTAAAGCTTTAATTGGTGCTATGTCTTGCGTAACTTCCAGTGTCCCTAAATAATCTCCATTTTCATCTCTTACAGCAAAATATCTTATATATACGTATTTGTCCCCCATCATTATCCAGAAGTCCTCATGGCTCTTTTTCCCCGATTTAAAGTCCCCCAACAGCTCTTCCACCACATGGACACTGGCAGATGGATGACAATACTGGACTTTCCTTCCTATCTTCGTCCTTGCAAATATCCTGTCATTGCTATTTGAGAAATATCTCACTACATCATCTTTATCAACGAAATTATTACTGTGATATAAATCACTATTTTACAAATACTCTTTCTTTGTCAATGTATTTTACTAATTCGTTGTAGACAAAGTCTTTCATGTATTCGTCATTTTTATACGTGCAAATGCCATTTTTTATTTCTGTCTCATAACAAAAGATAGGAGATGTTTCCCTGAGCTTTTCTATTTTTTTAGCCTGCTCTTTTACCATCCGAAATGTACCAATATTAACATCATATATGCCGTAAAGAGGCACTTTATTAAACAGCATATCTATGAAATCCTTGTATATCTCTTCAAAATTTTCTATGTACATTATGGGTTCTATAGAAATCCTGGCCTTTAATCCTTTCTCAATTGCTTTTTTTATTATCATTAACCTCATATCAAGAGATGGTGTAAGTTGCTCATACATTGAAATAATCGGCTGTGGCAAAAGCGACCATGAAAATATAACATTATCAGGAATCTCTATGTTTTCAAATATGTTAACATTAGCGCTTTTAGTCCTTACCTCCATCGTCAAATTCTTATTTTTCTTTGCATAGTCTATCCACATTGACAAAAAACCCGTAAATGGCTCAAATGCCATTAAATCCGTCTCATATGATATGCTTAAATATATTTTTCTATCCTGTGTCAGTTTGTCCACTTCATCAAAAAAATCCTCTATATTTACAAATACTACAATGTTGGCAGATGGATACATCCCCTGAAGATAACAATAATCGCAGGAATAGATGCAATTTAATATGTTTGAAGTGTGGTAAAAATCCTTGTTGCCAAAATCTTCGCACATATAAGAGCCTTCGTATATTATATCGTACCTTTTCTTGGCAAGTATGATATTTAGAGATTTTTTTTGCATCAGGTAGTTCTGCTTCGGCCTATTGAAGAAATCCCCATACCTTTCTATTTCAATTACAACGCTTCTCTTTAAAGTATTTAAAATCTTCTTAGTAACTGGATGATCAATAACATCCTTTTCAACGTAAACATGCGAAAATCTCATACCACCTTTCGTCCTTTCACAGTACATCATGATAAACAAAAAAGCGCTATCGCGCACTATTAGACATCATTTAACTTGTGTATATCTAAAAGCAGTTTTACATCTGCCTCTCTTTCTAGGATATGATCATTTAAAACGTCAAATTTTTTATCAATCCTCTTAAAATTCAGTTCATACTTAGCTAGCTGGCTTGTATGCTTTGTAACCTCTTCAAATATCTGCTTCAAAATATAATCCATATCGTTCTGCTGTCTTTCGACATTGTCTAATCTCTTTTCGACACTGTCTAATCTCTTTTCAACATTATCTAATCTCTTTTCAACATTGTCTAATCTCTTTTCAACGCTGTCTAATCTCTTTTCAACATTGTCTAATCTCTTTTCTATATTCTCTAGTCTTTCATCAATAGCATCAAACCTTTGAAGCACAAGGGTCATGAATTCTTCATTTGTCAAAATTCTTTCCCTCCCTTTTACCTTTTTGTACATTATACCATACTGCAAATTCACAAGCAACAATTCAGAAATACTATATTTAAAGCGTGTGTAAAGAATTTCAATTCAATTTGAGAAATTCCATATCAAAAAAAATATTTTTTAGTTAATCGTTTATAAAAAATATTCTATATTGACAAAATAATATTGATAATATATCATATAAGTGTAGGGTGATTGTTAAATGTATAACAAAATTTATTTACATTCTTTAGGTGTAAATGCCTAAATCATGCAATTTATATTTTGCATTTGCAGTTAAACACCAAGGCAATCACTTGTATTTTAAAAATTTTTGTTAATAAATTAACATGGAGGTGTTTGTTATGGCAACGACAAAAACGGAATTAGACGTTCAGAAGCAGATAGATTTACTTGTGTCAAGAGCACAAGAGGCTCAGAGAAAATTCATGTCTTACACGCAAGAACAAATCGACGCCATCGTAAAGGCAATGGCCTTAGCAGGCGTTGACAAACACGTTGAGCTGGCAAAGATGGCTTACGAAGAGACAAAAATGGGTGTATACGAAGATAAGATTACAAAAAATCTCTTTGCAACAGAGTACGTGTACCACGACATAAAAAATGAAAAGACTGTAGGAATAATAAACGAGAATATAGAAGAAAACTACATGGAAGTAGCAGAGCCAATAGGAGTCATTGCAGGTGTCACACCTGTCACAAACCCAACATCCACAACAATGTTTAAATGCTTAATATCCATAAAGACAAGAAATCCTATAATATTCAGCTTTCATCCAAAGGCTATAAAATGCAGCATAGCGGCTGCTAAAGTGATGTACGAAGCAGCACTAAAAGCAGGTGCACCTGAAGGTTGTATCGGTTGGATAGAAACACCGTCAATTGAAGCGACACAGCTTCTCATGACTCATCCAGGTGTCTCATTAATCCTCGCTACAGGCGGCGCAGGAATGGTTAAATCAGCATACAGCTCAGGAAAACCAGCATTAGGCGTAGGACCCGGCAACGTGCCATGCTACATCGAAAAATCAGCAAACATAAAAAGAGCTGTATCAGATCTCATACTAAGTAAGACATTTGACAACGGAGTAATATGCGCATCAGAGCAAGCTGTGATAATAGATGAAGAAATAGCAGATGAAGTTAAGAAGCTTATGAAAGAATACGGCTGCTACTTCTTAAATAAAGATGAAATCAAGAAGCTTGAAAAATTCGCTATCGATGAGCAAAGCTGCGCCATGAGCCCTGCAGTCGTAGGACAACCGGCGACGAAGATTGCCGAGATGGCAGGCTTCAAAGTTCCTGAAGGCACAAAGATATTAGTCGCAGAATACGAAGGTGTAGGTCCTAAATATCCACTATCAAGGGAAAAATTGAGCCCTATACTTGCTTGCTACACTGTTAAAGACTACAATGAGGGCATTAAAAAGTGTGAGGAAATGACTGAATTTGGAGGTTTAGGCCACTCTGCCGTAATACACTCTGAAAATCAAGACGTAATAAACGAATTTGCAAGAAGAGTCCGCACAGGAAGACTTATCGTAAATTCACCATCATCACAGGGAGCAATAGGAGATATATACAATACAAACACGCCATCACTTACATTGGGCTGCGGTTCTATGGGAAGAAACTCTACTACAGACAACGTAAGTGTCAATAACCTTTTAAATATTAAGCGTGTTGTGATAAGGAAGGATAGAATGAAATGGTTCAAGATTCCACCAAAGATTTACTTTGAAAGCGGGTCACTGCAGTATCTGTGCAAAGTAAAGAAGAAAAAAGCATTTATCGTCACAGATCCATTCATGGTAAAACTTGGCTTTGTAGACAAAGTGACATATCAGTTAGATAAGGCAAATATCGACTACGAAATATTCTCAGAAGTTGAGCCAGACCCATCTGTTGATACAGTCATGAACGGCGTAAAAATCATGAATTCATACAATCCAGACTTAATAATCGCTGTAGGCGGCGGATCTGCAATAGACGCAGCTAAAGGAATGTGGCTTTTCTACGAGTATCCTGATACTGAGTTTGAAACACTGAGGCTTAAATTTGCAGACATCAGAAAGAGAGCATTTAAGTTCCCAGAGCTTGGCAAAAAAGCATTATTCATAGCAATACCTACAACAAGCGGCACAGGCTCAGAAGTCACCGCATTCGCTGTAATAACGGACAAAAAGAGAAATATAAAATATCCACTGGCAGACTACGAATTAACACCTGATATAGCGATAATAGATCCTGACCTTACAAAGACAGTTCCACCGTCTGTAACAGCAGATACAGGTATGGATGTACTGACACATGCCATAGAAGCATATGTGTCTGTTATGGCTTCAGACTACACAGATGCGCTGGCTGAAAAAGCAATAAAGCTCGTATTTGAATACCTGCCAAAAGCATACAAAAACGGCAATGATGAAGTAGCCCGTGAAAAGATGCATAATGCTTCCTGCATGGCTGGTATGGCATTTACTAATGCATTCCTTGGAATAAACCACAGTATGGCACACATACTAGGCGGTAAGTTCCACATACCACACGGAAGAGCAAATGCAATACTTCTCCCATACGTCATCAAATACAATGCAGAAAAGCCTACAAAGTTTGTAGCATATCCGCAATACGAATATCCAAAAGCAGGAGAAAGATATGCTGAAATCGCAAGATTCTTAGGACTTCCTGCATCAACCGTTGAAGAAGGCGTAGAAAGCTTAATTGAAGCTATAAAGAATCTCATGAAAGAGCTTAATATTCCACTGACTCTTAAGGACGCCGGCATCAATAAAGAACAATTCGAGAAGGAAATTGACGAGATGTCAGACATCGCATTTAATGACCAGTGCACAGGCTCAAATCCAAGAATGCCGCTGGTAAAAGAAATAAAAGAAATTTACAGGAAAGCATACGGTGCATAATTTAAGAAAAAAGAACGGCTTACAAGTTAATTAAAACTTATAAGCCGTCTTTTTTTCTATATTTAATTCCCCATAAACATCCTTATATCGTCTTCTACGTTTGTAATTCCACCAATGCCGAAGTTTTCAACTAAAACTTTTGCAACGTTTGGCGACAAGAATGCTGGAAGTGTCGGTCCTAAGTGAATATTCTTTACCCCCAGGTACAGAAGTGCTAGTAATACTATTACAGCTTTTTGCTCATACCATGCAATGTTAAATGATATTGGAAGCTCATTTATATCTTTAAGTCCAAACACTTCTTTAAGCTTCAGAGCTATAACAGCTAATGAATACGAGTCATTGCACTGTCCTGCATCAAGTACTCTTGGTATGCCGTTTATGTCGCCAAGATTTAATTTATTGTATCTGTACTTTGCACATCCTGCCGTCAATATGACTGTATCTTTTGGAAGTTCTTTTGCAAATTCTGTGTAGTATTCTCTTGACTTCATCCTTCCGTCGCAGCCTGCCATTACAAAGAACCTCTTTATAGCACCAGTCTTTACTGCATCAACTACTTTATCTGCCAGCGCCAGAACTTGGTTGTGGGCAAATCCTCCTACTATCTCTCCACTCTCAATTTCAACTGGCGGTTTGCATCTCTTTGCATGCTCTATTATCTCTGTAAAGTCTTTTTTTCCATCTGGGCCAGCATCAATATGCTTTACACCTTCAAATCCTACAACACCAGTTGTGTAAAGTCTATCTTTATAAGAATCCTTTGGCGGTGTTAAGCAGTTTGTGGTCATGAGTATTGGACCGTTAAAGCTTTCAAATTCTTTATCCTGCTGCCACCATGCATTCCCGTAGTTTCCTGCAAAGTGTGAATACTTCTTAAATGCCGGATAGTAGTGTGCTGGAAGCATTTCACCGTGTGTATATACGTCAACACCTGTTCCCTCTGTTTGTTCAAGCAGTTCTTCCAAGTCTTTTAAGTCGTGTCCGCTTATTAAGATACCAGGATTGTTTCTGACGCCGATATTTACCTTTGTGATCTCAGGATTGCCGTATGTGGACGTATTTGCTTTGTCCAGAAGCGCCATCACATCGACGCCGTATTTACCAGCCTCTAATGCAAGTGACACATAATCATTTGCGCTCAAGCTGTCATCTAATGTAGCAACTAATGCTTTTTCAACAAACTCTGATATATTAGGATCTTTAAAACCGAGGTTTGCAGCATGAAATGCGTACGCTGCCATACCCTTGATGCCGTAAGTTATAAGCTCCCTTAGAGACCTTATATCTTCATTTACAGTAGCAAGCACACCTACTGATAAAGCCTTCTCATCAAATTCACTTTCATCTGCACTCCATGTAGCTGCATCATGCAAATTGTTTAATTCAACTCCATTACTTTTCAATTGGTTTTTTATTGACTCTCTAAGGTTTAAGCCTTCTTTAATTTTGCCAACAAAGTAATTTTTGTCAAAGTTGACGTTTGTTATAGTCGAAAATAGTCCATCGATTACGAAAGAATCTGTATCTTCACTGTTTAAGCCGTGTTTTCTAGCTTCTTGATTTACTATTGCTAACCCTTTTAATGTGTATATGAGCAAATCCTGAAGTCTAGCTGTATCATCAGTCTTACCGCATACGCCTCTTAATGTACAGCCAACGCCTTTTGATGCCTCTTGGCATTGATAGCAAAACATTCCCATGTTTTTTCCTCCTTCTTATTTTAAATTTCTAAATAGCAAATTTTTCACTATATTCAATACGCTTATTATTATATGGCACTCTATCCATTATTTCTGTGACAAATATCACAAAGCATAAAAAATAGAGGGCAAACTGTAATCCCTCTATGCTCTAACGCATAATCTATTTAGATAATATCTCATCTATTTCTTTCAATTCATCATCGCTAAATTCAAGATTATCTAGCGCTCTTACATTTTCTTCTATCTGACTTACTCTGCTGGCGCCTATTATTACAGATGTGACTTTTCTCAAGTCCCAAGCCAAAGCCATCTGAGCAATGCTCTGGCCTCTTCTATCTGCGATTTTTTTCAATTCTCTAACTTTATTTATGTTCTCTTCAGTGAGATTTCCTTTTAAGGATGTATTTTTCTTTGCAGCTCTAGAATCATCAGGGATTCCATTTAGGTACTTATCAGTCAATAATCCTTGTGCCAATGGGCTAAACGCTATGCTGCCAATACCTTCTTCTTCAAGGACATCTGTAAGTCCATCTTCTATCCATCTATTAAACATAGAATAACTTGGCTGGTTTATTAAAAGAGGAGTTCCAAGCTTTCTCAGTATTTCTGCAGCTTTTTTAGTGTCTTCAGCATTGTAGTTTGAAATACCGACGTATAAGGCTTTTCCCTGCCGTACAGCCTGATCTAGTGCCATCATGGTCTCTTCTAATGGTGTATTTGGATCTCTTCTGTGGGAATAAAATATGTCAACATAGTCAATACCCATTCTTTTTAAGCTCTGGTCTAAACTAGAAAGTAAGTATTTCCTTGAACCCCAGTCTCCATAAGGGCCGGGCCACATAGTATAGCCAGCTTTTGTAGAAATTAATAATTCATCTCTATAACCTCTAAAATCCGTCTTTAAAATCCTGCCGAAATTTTCTTCTGCAGAACCTGGTGGCGGACCATAATTATTTGCAAGGTCAAAATGTGTTATACCAAGGTCAAATGCTCTCCTTGCCATTGTCCTCATGTTTTCAAACACATCATATCCGCCAAAGTTGTGCCAGAGGCCAAGTGATATTGCAGGAAGCATAAGGCCACTTCTTCCGCATCTTCTATATATCATATTGTTGTATCTATTTTCATCAGGTATGTAGCTCATTTTTCTCCCTCCCAAATCGGTTTCTATTTTAATTATATAATAATTATTATTAAAAACAAAATATTAAATTGTAGTTTTTAAATCATAATGACGTCATAAACTTATTTCGCATTTTCTTATAAATTTTATAATCGCTACTGCTAATATTATATTTACAAAAAATAGTACAATATTAAAGACTACAAAAATAATAGGAATAAATAGCATAAAGGTGCCATAAATAACATTTAACACTGATTTAATTCTACATTTTTTCTTTCATCGTATCTCTCTAGGCCATACATCAGCAATGTAGCAAAAGATACGAATGCACCAAGTATCACCCATGCAGGTTTTACTTCAACATAATTTAGTACATTACCCATTATCAATGGTCCAATCATATACCCTGACCCCATGATTATCTGTAGAACTGCAATCATCCTGCCTCTGTGGGATGATGGTGTACGATTTGCAATAAACGGTGATGTGCTTATAGCCAAAATTATTTCGCCAAGCGTAAATATAAAAGTTGACAGGAAGAAAAACGGCAATAAATTGACAAAGCCCAGCATACCGAATCCTACCGTATACAATATTCCGCCAAGTACCGCCCGCATAAGTTCATTTATTTTTTCTGTAATCTTTGTTATTACAGGCGTAAAAAGCATAACGACCAATCCGTTCAAGCTTGCCATCATTCCAAAATACTTTGCACCTGCATCTTCAAACACATCAACCACCTGAATAGGCAACATAAAAGACCACTGACTATATACAAAATTGTAGCAGAAGAGAATCAAAGCGAAAAAAATTAATATAGGCCGTTTTAAAATAACTGATACAATTGATCCTTCCTCACTTCTCTCTGATGCTCTCTCACTTCCAGCTATGCCTTCATCTTTAATGTGAATAGTTTCTTTCACAAAGATAATAATGAGGCAAAGGGCTATCAGCGCTGTCGCTGCATCACCTATAAAAACAAGCGGAAGATGGTCTTTAAATAAAAAACCTCCTATAGTAGGCCCTACTGCGTAGCCTGTATTCCACCCCATGTACAAAAGAGAATAGGCACTTTTTCTATTTGCAGGATTTGTGATATCTGCCACCAGTGAATCATGAGCAGGACCTGTCGCAGTAAAACATGCTCCGGCTATCATTATCAAGTACACCATTGTGATCGACGGTCTTAAAAATCCGGCAATGATATATAAAGTAGCTCCTACAATATTAGAGACAGCAATTATAACTTTTCGACCACATACGTCCGCCAGCTTTCCTCCAATTATCAATGCAGGTATGTATAAAATCCCTGAAATACTTATATAATATCCGGCTCTGCTGTCGGAAAGACCTATTTTTTCCGTAAGGATTAATGTAAGCAATGGCATGACAAAACTGCCCATTGCATTGATGACTTTTGATATAAATAATATATAAATTTCTCTTGGAAGACCCATATACGGTTTAAACAATTTTTTTATATGCAATTTTATACCTCCAAGGATTTTTTAAGCATTTGTAACTATTGTTTCATATAAAAGTGCAAAGCAGTATTTCAAAAATAAATATGAACTATTACCATAAGTGCATTAACTAATATTTTAATACATCTGCCAATTTTTATCAATAAATTAGATAACAAAAAACCTTATAGAAAAATCTATAAGGTTTTTAACGCTGCTTATCTTCTGTAACCTCTGTTGCTATTGTACTGCTGTTTTCTTGCTTTTCTGCATTCAGGACATCTTTGAGGCTCATTCTCGAAACCTTTTTCTTTGTAGAAAGCTTGCTCGCCTTCTGTAAAGATGAATTCCTTACCGCAGTCTTTGCATACTAATGTCTTATCTGCCACAACACTTTCCTCCTTTTTAAGATTATAAGATTTAAACAGACCACATTTCATCCTAAAAAGGGGAAATGTTGTTAAATCTCTTATTTAAATTACGAATTACAGTATACCACGTTTCATTATAATATGCAACATTTTTATTTAATTTAATATCAGCTATTGTTATAAACAGAGCCAATCTTATCAAATGGCCATATCCTATACAATACTTTTCCTTCTATTTGCTTATAATCTACAAATCCTATTATCCTGCTATCTAGACTGATTTCACGATTATCTCCCAGTACAAAAACTTTACCTTTTGGAACTACTAACGGAAATGTTAAAGCATTAGGATATCCATTTCCTTTAACATACGGATATGTCTTTCCTTTAGCATAGTACTCATCTTGTTTCACACCATTCACGTATACATATCCATTTCTTATATCGATTCTATCACCCGGAATTCCAATTACGCGTTTTATCAAAATATTATCATCTTGATAACCAATAATATTATTATATGTTTCTTTTAATTCTGAAGTTATATTTGATAAAATACCATTGCTTTTTTCTTCTTTATTAAATATAATAATATCTCCTCTCTTAGGCTCTGCAAAATTATATATTAGTCTATTTTCAAATAACTTTTGCCCATTTAATAAAGTATTTTCCATGGAACTTCCTTTCACCTGGACCATAGCAAAAGCTGTACTTTTAAGTAATATTGATATAGTCAATGCAATAAATAATGTCAAAATCCATTCAAATGCCTCTTTTTTTAATGTTTTCTTATTTTCAACTTTTGTAAATTTAGATCTCTCCATGGATTAATTCCCCCCTAGCTTATTCAATATTACATGCTTCTCAATTAATTATTAATATTCATACGCTTTCGCTAAGTTTTTCCAAAACTAATGCTTATCTATTATAGCATCTCCTGCTTTTTAATTTTTTCCTACTCTTCACTTGTAAAGTAGTCCATAAATGCTTTATCAGCGGCGCTTACTTCCATTCCATTAAAAACTATAGTTTTTTTGTCTCCATCTTTAGATATTAAGGTCAATTTCGAATCAAATGTTGCTGGTATGCTTTTACTGGGCTTAAAATAGTACGGTGTATATCCTTTTTCAATAAGCTTTACTGCATAAGCTATTTTTTTATTCATCATAAAAACCTCCCGTACTATTTATGATGCCCACATTTTTAAAAACTATATTTTTTCGGTGGCTGCAATCTGCTCAAATGCCTCGTTGTTTTTTTCTAATTTTTTGTAAGCCACAGACAGCATAAGCTTTATCCTATTTAGTTGGTTTACCTCGCTAGCACCTGGATCATAATCTACAGAGACAATATTTGCATCTTTGTACATCTCCCTGATTGCTTTAATCACACCTTTTCCGGTTATGTGATTTGGAAGGCATGCAAAAGGTTGTATGCACACGATATTAGAAATGCCTTCCTTCAAAAGCTCCATCATCTCGGCTGTCAGATACCAACCTTCACCTGTTATATTTCCAAGCGATACTATAGGTGATGCCAACTCCTTTAGCTCATTGAGAGTTTTTGGAGAGATGAATCTCCTGCTCTTCTCTAAAGCCTTTCTCATTTCCTTTCTGTAAAATTCCATACCCGCAATACCGATATTCTGCAAAATCTGCTTTATTTTGCTACCAGATAAATATTTATATTTTTCATTTGCATGATCAAGTATAAACATCAAAAAGTCAATGAGATTAGGCAATATGACTTCAGCACCTTCTTTTTCAAGCACATCCACGATGCTGTTATTTGCAGTTGGATGATACTTCACTAGTATCTCGCCTACAACGCCTACCTTTGGTTTAATGACATTATTTATTTCAAGACTGTCAAAATCATTGACAATTTGATGCACATTCTCTTTAAAGGTCTTTAGATTTCCACTTCTTACCGATTCTATGCATTTAGGCACCCACTTTTCATAAAGTTTATTTGCAGATCCAGGTGTCTTCTCATAAGGCCTTACTCTAAGCAATACATTTTGCAAAAGATCACCATACACAAGGCCAATAAATGCCTTATTTAAAAGCCCCGCCGTTATTTTAAATCCAGGATTCTTCTCCATGCCTACAAAATTCAATGATATAACAGGTATATTTTCAAAACCAGCATCTTTTAAAGCCTTTCTTAAAAATCCTATATAGTTTGTAGCTCTGCAGCCACCACCTGTCTGCGTGATTATAACAGATGTATTGTTGAGATCGTATTTTCCAGATTTCAATGCTTCAATCAATTGTCCTACAACTATTATTGAAGGAAAACATGCATCATTGTTAACGTATTTTAAGCCTTCTTCAACCGCCGGCTTGTCTACAGCAGGAAGAACTTCTAAATTATAACCTGATACATTAAATGCTTCCTGCAAAAACTGAAAATGTATCGGCGACATCTGTGGTGCAAGTATGGTGTGTCTTTTCCTCATTTCATCTGTAAATAATATTCTCTTCATTGTATAATCGGTCTTGTCTCTTTTGTCGCTTTTTCTTTCATTTATAGCGGCTATCAAGGACCTTATGCGTATCTTTATGGAGCCTACATTTGTACCTTCATCTATCTTTATAAGCGTAAATATTTTTTCGCGAGAGCTTAAGATCTCCTGCACCTGATCGGATGTGACAGCATCGATGCCACAGCCAAATGATGTAAGCTGTACAAGCTCTAAGTTGTCGCTGTCAGCCACAAAGCTTGCCGCCGCATAAAGCCTTGTGTGGTACATCCATTGGTCAACTACTCTAAGCTTTCTCTCAAGTTTGCCTAAATGTGCTACAGAATCCTCTGTCAATACTGCCACACCTAATGATGTTATTATTTCTGGTATGCCGTGGTTTATTTCCGGGTCTAAATGGTAGGGTCTACCTGCAAGGACTATTCCTCTTTTCCCTGTGTCCTTCAAATATTTCAAGACTTCCTGCCCTTTTCTCATTATATCATCTTTTACTCTTTTATCTTCATCAAATGCTTCTTTTAAGGCATTTTCCACTTCACCTTTTGATACGCCTAAAATTCTCAATTCTTCGTAAAGCCTTTTGGCAAGCTTCTCTTTGTCATCCAATGCCAAAAATGGATTCATAAATAAAATGTCTTTTTCCTTAATCACATCCATGTTATTTCTAATCACTTCAGCGTAAGACGATACGATCGGACAATTGTAATGATTATCCGCATCCGAAAATACATTTTGCTCAACCGGAATGCATGGATAAAATATCGTCTTTATGCCTTTATTTATCAAGTTGACTATATGGCCGTGGACGATTTTTGCCGGATAACACGCGGAATCTGATGGTATTGTGTCCATACCTGACTCATAAAGCTTCTTTGAGGACCTGTCAGACAAAACCACCCTAAAGCCCAACTTTGTAAAAAATGTAAACCAAAGCGGGTAATTTTCGTACATATTTAAAACTCTCGGAATACCTATCGTTCCCCTGTAGGCTTTTTCTTTGCTAAGAGGCTTATATCCAAAAATCCTCTTGTACTTGTAGTCGTAAAGATTTGGTATGTCATTATGGCATATCTCTTTTCCAGCGCCTCTTTCACAGCGATTGCCTGAGATAAACTCTCTGCCATCACTGAACTTATTAATAGTTAAAAGACAATTATTTGTGCATTTCCCACACCTTCTATTCGAAACCTCCGTAGTGAAATTTTTAAGCCTGTCTCTTGTAATGATACTGCTTTTGCCATCTACATACCTCTCTTTTGCGATAAGTGCCGCGCCGTATGCACCCATTAGCCCTGCTATCTGAGGCCTTACAGCGTTTCTACCTGTGATAAGCTCGAAGCTTCTCAATATAGCATCATTCAGAAAAGTGCCACCTTGAACGATTATCTTTTCTCCTAACTCTTTCGGATCTCTTATCTTTATGACTTTATACAAAGCATTTTTTATGACAGAGTATGAAAGACCAGCAGAAATATCTCCCAGTGATGCTCCTTCTTTTTGCGCCTGTTTCACCCTTGAATTCATGAAGACAGTGCAGCGGGAACCTAAATCAACTGGGTTTTGAGCCGACAATGCAGCTTTCGTAAACTCGTCTATAGACATATTTAGAGATGACGCAAATGTCTCTAAAAATGAGCCACACCCTGATGAACATGCTTCATTTAGCATTATGCTATCGATTATTCCGTCCCTAATCCTTATGCACTTCATATCTTGTCCACCTATGTCAAGTATGAAGTCAACACCAGGCAAAAAATACTGAGAAGCCTTATAATGGGCAATGGTCTCAATTTCACCTATATCTACCATTAAAGCTGCTTTTATAAGATTTTCACCATAACCTGTAACAGTGGAATTAGCAATAAATGCACCATCAGGCATCTTGTCGTATATGTCAATAAGCACCTTAATGACAGAATTAAGAGGATTACCTTCATTGCTGCCGTAGTAAGAATAAACAATTGCACCATCTTCATTTATCATTACAAGCTTTGTTGTAGTAGAACCAGCATCTATTCCCAAAAAAAGGCCGCCTTTAGCATCTTTTATATCTTTTTCTTTAATTTTTATTCCCTTGTGCCTTTCCTTGAACTCTTTATACTCTTCTTCGTTCAAAAATAAAGGTCTTAACCTCTCTACATCATTTTTTACTTTGTATGGCATCGTATGCGCTTTATTGCTTAACTCTTTTAAGGAAATGCTTTTTTCTTTTTTTGATGAGAGAGCAGCACCTATGGCAACGGCCAATTGCGAATTCTCCGGAACAATTACTTCCTCATCCTTCAAGTTCAATGTTTCAATAAATCTCTTCCTTAATTCTGGAAGGAAATACAAAGGGCCCCCTAAAAACGCCACGTTTCCTTTTATAGGCCGTCCACAAGCCAGTCCACTTATTGTCTGGTTTACAACCGCCTGAAATATGGAGGCTGCTATGTCTTCTCTTGCAGTGCCTTCATTTAAAAGAGGTTGAATGTCTGTCTTTGCAAAAACACCACATCTTGCAGCTATTGGATATATGACTTTGTAATTCTTAGCAAGCTCATTTAAGCCTTGTGCATCCGTCTTTAAAAGCGACGCCATCTGGTCTATAAATGCACCGGTACCCCCGGCACAGCTTCCATTCATGCGCTGCTCAATAGTGCCGTCAAAGTATGTAATCTTTGCATCCTCGCCGCCTAACTCAATGACGACATCTGCCTCCGGGAAAAACCTTTCAACAGTCTTTGTACCTGCAATTACTTCCTGCACAAACGGCATATTAAGCCACTCAGATACCGCCATACCTCCAGAACCAGTAACCGCAGCAGATACCACAAGGTCACCAAATTTAGAATACGCATCATCTATCAAATTTACAATAGTATCTTTTATGTTAGAAAGGTGTCTTTCATATCTACTATAGATAATCTCATCATTTTCATTTAAAATGACTATTTTGGCCGTAGTAGAACCTACGTCGATCCCTAAATAGTGCAAATTTCTATTCACTTCAATTTCTCCTTTAGATATACGTATTGTAATTATTATATAATAGATAGATTTAATTATAAATAATTCCTTAAATTTATGTTAGCACTATTTAGTTTGAAAACAAAATCGCGATATTCATCAATTTGTATATTAGTGCATACTTAATCCAAAACCAAAAACAAATAATGGATTTAAGGTTATCGACAAGTGATTTTTTAATGAATTGCCCGTTTCCTGTGCTTGCCGCCCATTACGTCAGAAACATCATTGATAGTGACAAATGCGTTTTCATCTTTATCATATATGATTGATTTGAGCTTCGCCACTTCTAAACGGGTGACGACAGAGTAAATGATGGTCTTCTGGTTTTTTGAAAATCCTCCTTTGCCCTCAATAAATGTCACTCCCCTGCCTAACCGCGCAGTTATGGCGTCTGCGATCTCCTCACCATATTCTGAAATGATAATGACCGCCTTGGCTTCGTCCAGTCCTTCTATCGTTATATCTATCACTTTAAAAGCAATAAAATAAGCAATCAGAGAATACATTGCCCTGTCCCATCCAAAAACTAATCCTGCACTGCTTAGAATGAATATGTTGAAAAACATCACCATTTCTCCCACTGAAAAGGCCGTACGCTTATTTATTATGATTGCAACCATTTCAGTCCCGTCAAGGGATCCGCCGTATCGAATAATCATTCCTACACCAACTCCCAAGATTACTCCGCCGAATACGGACGCAAGCAAAACATCATTTGTAAGACCGGGTATAGGGTGTAAAATTGAAACCCACAACGACAGAGATAATAAGGAAAACAAGGATGACAATACAAATGTCCGACCTATCTGATTGTACCCCATAAATAGAAATGGAAGATTATAAATGATTATGAATAGGCTAAGCGGCAATTTGGTCAAATAGCTTGAGATTATTGATATTCCCGTGATTCCGCCATCAATAATGTTATTGGGTATGAGAAATATTTCTAACCCTACTGCTGCCAACAGCGAGCCTAAAAAAAGGAAAAAATACCTAATCATCTCCCGCGCAATTTGATGTTTCTTCGTCATATAACCCCTCCTTAAAATTTATTTTGTGCATCATAAATATTAAATTTGTCTCTGTTGCAATAATGTGATAATTGCTTAAGTCCATTTGAGCATCTTATAACGTAAACTCCATGATAAGAAAACATTATAACTGTTAGTATAGTTTGAGATAGTATAACTTGATCTCATTTACTTGATACATCTTGTACATTTGCTTCATTTTAATGAAATAAGCGCATTTTAATAAATAAGTTTTTTCACATAAAGTGCCTCCTGTTGAAAACCCCTCATATTTTATTATACTATAAGTACTAGCCTAAGTGAAACCCATAATACATTAACTGCCGCAATTCATTTGCCCATCAGAACCTGCTCCCTGCAGTAAATTAAATTGTAACGGTTTTGCAAATTTTTGTATACATTTTCCGTCTGCATTATTTTTTCATTATTTTTATTCAAAATTTATCATCGTTGTGGCATAAATTCATTAAGTTTATCGAAATTATGTCCATGCCATAATAAAAAGACAGATTTTCTCTGCCTTAAAAGTAATACTTCAAAAAAATATTTACCTTTTCTTAAGAAAATAAAATTCTCTGTTTGCACTTTCCTATCCTTTAACTGCACCAGCAGTTAGGCCGGATATTATTCTCTTTTGGAATATTAAGACCATTATTATGAGTGGCACTGTTACTACTACTGAAGCTGCTGCAATATCTCCCCATGGAAGGTCATGTTCTCCGGGAAACATGGCAATTCCCACCGGCACTGTTCTCATTAAATCTTGTGTATTAAATACAAGAGCGAAGAGAAATTCATTCCAAGCAGCAATAAAAGTGAGGATTGCAGCCGTAAACATTCCCGGTGTAGCAAGAGGCATTATAATTCTTAAAAATGCCTGCATCGGGGTAGCGCCATCCACCTTTGCCGATTCCTCAAGTTCATATGGAATCTCTTTAAAAAATGAAGTTAAAATCCACAGCGATAGAGGAATTGCAAAAGTCGTATACGTTAGTATGAGCCCAAAATAGCTGTTCAATAGATTTATATTCTTAAGAAAAAGAAACATCGGACTTACAATTGCAATTCCGGGAAACATAGACACTGACAAAACCAGAGACAATATTATCCCTTTTCCTTTAAATTTCAGCCTTGCTAAAGCATATGCCGCAAAAGAGGAAACAAAGAGGCTGAAAATGGTTGTCACAGAAGCTACTATGAAACTATTTTTTAGATAAGTCAGGAAAGGCCTTTTTATAAAAACATTTATGTAATATCCTGTATAAATTTTACTGGGAACCCACTTGGGAGGAATACTGAAAAGCTCTTGCGAAGTTTTAAACGATGTAATAAACTGCCAGAAGAATGGAAAAATAATAAATCCGAGAAATACAATTAAAAATATATAAAACAATATCTGATTTACAATATTTTTAAACTTCATCTTTTCACCTCATTCTAAAATGCTTTTATCCAAAAGCCTTATATAGATCACGGCAAAAATAAATACAAAGATAAATATTACGACCGCTATAGCGGAGCCAATTCCAAAATCGAGGTTTCTGAAAAGGGTTTTATATGCATATATAGTTAGAGTCTCCGTCGAGTTTCCCGGACCTCCTCCTGTCATTACAAAAATCAGGTCAAACACTCTGAAGGCGTCTAATGTTCTAAATATAAGAGCTACTAAAATCGTAGGCTTCAGCAAAGGTAAAGTAATGCTAAAAAATCTTCTTATACTTCCTGCGCCATCTACTTTTGCCGCCTCATAAAATTCATAAGATATGTTTTGAAGACCTGCCAGCAACAATATGGCCATAAATGGAGCGGTTTTCCATACATCGGCAAATATGGCCGATCCCATCGCCAAAGACGGGGAACCTAGCCATGCCTTATAACTATTTATAACCCCCATTCTTACCAAGATATCGTTCAATAAGCCAAATTGGTCATTGTAGATGAATTTCCACATGAGGGCAGATACTATAGTAGGTATAGCCCACGGAATCAATATGGCTGCCCTTACTAATCCTGTTCCTTTAAATTTTTTGTTCATCAGAAGTGTCATTATCATTCCAATCACTAATTCTAATGACACAGATACGATAGTAAAAATCACCGTATTTATGCTAGCAGAGCGAAACCTAGGATCATTAAATAATGAAATATAGTTTTGAAATCCAATAAAGTGAGTCAATCCTATGAGTTGAAGTTTCATATAATAAAGGCTTAATTTAAAAGTATTTAATACAGGATATAACGCTATTGCTATTATGCACAAAAGCGCCGGAGCAACAAGCAAATATCCCAATATTGCATCGTTTAAATAAAACTTTGACTGTTTAGGTTGAACAACTGATTTTTTTTCTATCACCTTATCACCTCTTTATATCAAGTGGCAGCCAAAGCTGCCACTTGGGATTTATATGGACCTTAACAATTTTATTTTTTGCCTTCATTTTTAATTATATCGTTTAAGTCTTTTTCTATATTTTGTATAGCTTGCTGCGGTGTTATCTCGCCTGTCAAAGCTTTGTGGAAATTAATCTGCATTGAGTCGGACATTTGCGGATAAAATGGAGTTACAGGTCTTGGCTTAGCTGTAATAAATGCGTCGTACAAGTCTGACCAATATGGATTCTTCGCCAGAACATCTTTGTCTTGATATAATGATTTTATTGTTGGAAGATTTCCGCCTTCTAAAGCTGTTATCTTTTGGCCTTCCTCACTTGTAACAAATTCTACAAATTTCCATGCTTCTTCAGGATGCTTTGAGTATTTATTTATGCCAAGGTTCCATCCTCCTAAAGCAGGTGTTCCTGCCTGGCCGTCTTTGCCTTTCGGAATTGGAGCTATACCTACTTTATCTTTTATAGGTGAATCATCTCCGTTTACTAAAGACCATGCATAAGGCCAATTTCTCATAAATATTGCTTCGCCCTGCTGGAACACATTTCTCGCGTCTTCCTCTTGATACGTTGTTACGCCTGGGGGAGCAATTTTTGCAAGGTCTAATAAGTACTGAAGTCCGCCAACGGCCTGCGGTGTGTTAATAGTAACTTTATCTCCTTCAAGGACATTTCCGCCGTTGCTTCCGATTACCTCTAAAGCGTCGCAGACTAAACCTTCATATTGATTTCCTTGAAATACAATCCCGTATTTAGTGCCGCCTTTGCCAACATTGTCTTTTGCCATTTGAATTAATTCTTCCCAAGTCTTCGGCGGAGTACTGATAATATCTTTCCTATAATACAGAACGCCCGCATCTGTAAATCTTGGTACTGCCCATATGTGGCCATCATATGTCACTGCTTCCACAGGTCCCGATAAAAATTTATCTCTCATTTCTTGTGTAAATTTATCATCTAATGGAAGCAGCCAATTGGCAGCAGCAAATTCAGGTGTCCAAATTATATCCATAGCTAAAACATCAATGCTGGAGTCTCCTGCAGACAAAGCGGTAACATATGAATTGTGCTGATCGTCACTTGAATTTGGTAATTCCTGAACTTTGACTTTGATGTTTGGATATTTCTGTTCAAAAGCTTCTACCAATTTTTGTGTTGCAGGTGTAGAGTCTTTACCTGCGGAATAAGTAATAGTGACAGGCTCATTTTTTGAAGTGCTGTTTGTAGCAGTTGAATTGCCTTTAGAGCTGCAGCCGGCAATTAAAACTAATACAAGCATCAGTGAAACTAATGAAGTCATGATTTTACTTTTTTTACCCATCAAAATACCTCCCTCTATAATCTTTGATTTTCTTTTAATATCTCACTCATTCTCAAA